>ERZ773162.438-NODE-438-length-49642-cov-4.169319_pt1 | contig 49642 bp, 43 predicted proteins | sample MGYA00511113_ERZ773162 | MGnify/ENA primary metagenome ERZ773162 (study PRJEB29015, sample SAMEA2737807) | human gut metagenome | biome: human gut; feature: human-associated habitat; material: faeces | place: China | collected 2012 ... | reverse complement strand
CTTTGTTATGGGAAAAGTAGTAATTTGCCAGTTTCCAGTATTTTTCCGGATATGTGAAACGGATTCGCAGGTTTTCCCATTCTTCCGAAGAAATAGGACGTATTTTGTCATATTGCTCCAGCATCCGCCTGGCCAGAAAAACATCCCAGTTATATTTTTCCAGTATTTTTCGCATAAAACAATACAAGTCGCTGATCTGCACATCAAAGCTGAAGTGACCAAAATTTGTCACAGCAGCCTGATTTTTACAAAGAAGAACATTGTGCTGGTTATATTCGCCATGACATAGAAGCCCCTCTTCGCCCGCCTTGTCCCTTAGTTTTTCATAGTCCGACTTTACAAGCATTTCCAGTGCTTTTTCCCCTTTTTCCAGAAACCACTGTACACTGCCCAGAAATTCCTTTTCAAATCTGGCACTGGCACCTTTCTGGCGGATAAATTTACGGATCTTGCGGATTTCCTGATTATGCCTTGCATACTCATCTGCAAGGGAACGCGCCATGTAGGCTTTTTCCACAGGCATATTCATAAATTTATGTACCCTTGCCAGAATCTGCACACTTCTTATAATATCTTCCCTGGACTTGGTGTCACACTCTCTGCCTTCATACCAGTTCTGAAGGGTATAAGGAATATTATCCTTATCTCTGGTAACCAAAGAGCCTTCCTGATTTTCAATAAAAGTATCAACCAGACAGCCTTCCTGGGAAAGTTTTTTTAACACTTCCTGCTGAAAAAGCAGTTTTTTTTCGGAGCCGTGAAACTCTCTAAGGAGCAGAATTCCCTGTTCTGTACGACATACCAATGCTCCCCGGGTCCTGGACGAAGATTTCACTTCAATTCCATACTGGGTCAGGGTGCTAAGACCATAATCATACAATAAAAATCCCCCCGTCACTCACATATGCCAAAGGTCTTCAGATACCTTCTATCTTATGAGTGGGAGGGATATGTTATTCTAAAGAAGTTTTTTATCGGCTGCAAAAGCAAGGGAAAGAAGTGATTCTTTCTTGTTCAGTTCCGGATTCTCCAGAACAGCATCCAAAAGCTCATGAAGCACACTTCCCATTTCTTTTCCAGGCTTCATTCCAGCTGCGATCAGGTCACTGCCAGTAATTGCAAGACCTTTCATGGAAACACATTCGCCTTTTTCCATAATTTCTTCCCAGGTCATTCGAACTCCGGCCTGACGAGCAGCTTTTTCTTCCCCACGGTAATCACTTTTCGCTTTGTTATCCGCATACTGGACTTCCATCCACATGGGAAAAAGATCTTCCCCAACTACATTGATGACTTTCCGCACCTCAGCCGGTGCCGGAGTCGGGCGCAGATCATGCCAGCGGATCAGCCGGCTCACTCTGGAAATGGTGTCATTGTCAAACTTCAGACGGCGCAAAATTTCCTTGGACATTTTTTCTCCCACAGAAGCATGTGTTTTGAAATGATCCCTGCCGTTTTCGTCTGTTTTTCGTACAACAGGTTTGGCAATGTCGTGAAGGAGCATGGTCAGCCTTAACACCTTATCCGCCCTCACATACAAAAGGCTGTGGAGAATGTGTTCTCCCACATTATAGCAGTGGTGTGGAGTGTTCTGAGGTGTCTCCATACAGCGGTCAAATTCCGGCAGAAATTCCCTGGTAACTCCCGCTTCATAGGCAATCCGCAGATAATCTGGATGAGGGGACACCAGAAGTTTTACAAGTTCCACCTGGATCCGCTCTGCGCTTACATGTTTTAAATTTGGTGCAAGCACAGAAAGAGCTTTTCTGGTCTCTTCTTCCAGGGAAAAGCCAAGCTGCGCAGAAAAACGTACAGCACGCATAATGCGAAGAGCGTCTTCTGTAAAACGCTCCAGAGGATCACCAACACAGCGGATCACCTTGTTTTCCAGGTCTTTCTGCCCTTCAAAAAGGTCCACCAGCCCTTTCCTGGGATTGTAGGCCATGGCGTTGATGGTAAAGTCCCGACGCTTCAAATCTTCCTCCAGGCAGGCCGTAAAGGTTACTTCTTTCGGGTGACGGCCATCTTCATACTCGCCATCCACCCGGTAGGTGGTAACCTCGAATCCCTCTTTTTCAAGCAGCACTGTTACGGTTCCGTGAGCGATTCCTGTATCTACCGTTCTGTGAAACAGGGCTTTGACCTGCTCCGGCTTGGCTGAGGTTGTGATATCCCAGTCATTTGGAGTTCTTCCAAGAAGGGCATCGCGGACACAGCCGCCTACTGCATAGGCCTCATAACCAGCTTTTTCCAGAATATTTATAATTATTTCAACTTTTTGTGGAATTTCAAATACCATCTTTATCACCTGCCTCTGATTTAAAACAAAATTTCTCCTCATACACTTCTCTGCCTTGAAAAACAAAGCGGGGCAAAATAATTTTGCCCCTTTTTGACTACTGATTGCAAAATAAACAGCAATCCCTTTTGTTATTAATAAGCACGTCCCCAGTATACCATTTTCTTGGCAGGTTTTCCACAGCATACACAGACATCGCTTAAATGTTCCTGCTCAAACGGCATACATCTGGATGTTGCCTGAACGTCTTCTTTGATCTTATCTTCGCACTCACGGTTGCCGCACCACATAGCTTTTACAAAGCCCGGCTTCTCGTTGATGGTTTTTACAAACTCATCGTAGGTGGTTGCAACGTAGGTGTGAGAATCGCGGTGTGCTCTTGCGCGCTCCAACATATCACTCTGGATAGTGTCTAAGAGCTCGCTTACCTTGGCTTCGATCTCGTCTAAGGAAACCGTGATCTTTTCATGAGTATCGCGGCGGACCAGAACTGCCTCGTTATTCTCGATATCTCTCGGTCCGATCTCCACACGTACCGGAATTCCGCGCATTTCAGACTCACTGAACTTCCAGCCCGGGCTCTTGTCAGAATCATCTACTTTTACGCGGAAGTTGGAAAGAACGTCTTTCAGTGCAAATGCCTTGTCCAGAACGCCCTCTTTCTGCTGCTGGATCGGCACGATCACAACCTGGGTCGGAGCGATTCTCGGCGGCAGCACCAGACCGTTGTTATCACCGTGTACCATGATGATCGCACCGATCATACGGGTCGTCATGCCCCAGGAAGTCTGATGAACGTACTGCAGAGTATTGTCCTTTGCTGCATACTGAATGCCGAATGCCTTTGCAAAGCCGTCACCAAAGTTATGGCTGGTTCCGGACTGCAGTGCTTTTCCGTCATGCATCAGGGACTCGATGGTGTAGGTAGCCTCTGCGCCTGCGAATTTCTCTTTATCAGTCTTCTGACCGCGGATTACCGGAATAGCCAGCACCTGCTCACAGAAATCTGCATAGAGATTCAGCATCTGGATGGTTCTTGCCTCTGCTTCCTCTGCGGTTGCGTGAGCGGTGTGCCCCTCCTGCCATAAGAACTCTCTGGAGCGCAGGAACGGACGGGTTGTCTTCTCCCAACGGACAACAGAGCACCACTGGTTGTAAACTCTCGGAAGATCTCTGTAGGAGTGAATGTCCTTTGCGTAAAAATCACAGAATAACGTCTCAGAGGTAGGTCTTACACACATACGCTCCTGAAGAGGCTCCAATCCACCGTGTGTCACCCATGCAACCTCAGGCGCAAAGCCTTCTACATGATCCTTCTCCTTCTGAAGAAGGCTTTCCGGAATAAATACAGGCATATATACGTTCTGCACGCCTGTTTCCTTAAATCTGCGGTCCAGCTCCTTCTGGATATTCTCCCAGATCGCATAGCCCGCAGGCTTGATTACCATACAGCCCTTTACGCTTGCATAATCGCAGAGTTCTGCTTTCTTTACCACATCCGTATACCACTGGGCGAAATCCACGTCCATGGATGTGATGGCTTCTACCATTTTTTTGTTGTCTGCCATGATGATTCTCCTTTTCTTTTCTATATAACAAAAAAGCCATCCAATCCCATGCATCTATGCGCTCTGCAAGGGACCGAACAGCTCGGCGGTACCACCCTGATTAGTCTTTATGACTCTCTCTTTTATCCATTAACGCCGGATCTGCGCTGTATTCATCATACAGGGCTCCAGGGCCGGTTGGGTCCGGGCTTTCGTAAGGAACTTCCACCTTTTGTTCCTCTCTCTGCAACGTGCTCCGGGCTTACTATTCCCCTTCTTAGCCTTTCTCATGTATCTATGTCGCATCATGGAAAGTATGTCTTTCGTCATTGTAAATTCTACGACGGATTGTGTGGTTTGTCAACATGGATATTTTCCCGACGCTTGAAAAAATATGCCGCAGATACCAGATGAATCCGGCTCCTGCGGCATATCGCTGTTCATTTATGTTACAACACATTTCTTAAAGCAGATTATTAACGATACCATGGTACAATCTGAATACGAAGCTCAGAACCACCATCATAGTAGAAATCTCCTACTTCCTTTAACTTATAGCCTTCCGGTACATTGGTCAGCTCGCTGGAGTTTACATTTCCCTTTCCGTCTACAAGGCCCGCTGCCCAGATAACGCCATTGGCCCAGACGGTATTATCCTCCTCACAGAAGTAAACTACATTTACTGCTCCGCCTGTTGCCGGACGGTGCTCGCCGTTATTACCGCCTCCATGATTCCCATTTCCATGACCGTGTCCGCCTTCCCAACGATCGTCATCATCATCGTCCCAACGGTCATCATCCCAGCGATCATCGTCGTCATCGTCCCAGCAATCATCGTCGTCATCATCGTCCCAGCGATCGTCATCCCATCGATCTTCCCATCGATTCTCCCAGTCCTCTCCATGGTGAGGTCTTGCCTGAGCTTCTACACTGCCGAACTGGGTTCCTGCCATCACAAATGCTGCTGCAAATAATAAACCGGTTAAATTACGTTTTCTCATATAGGAAACCTCCTCCTTTTATATACATTGTTTATTTTATCTGTTTTTTATGAGCAGATTATAGCTATTTTTTTTGATTAAATCAATGATTTTTAAAAGAAGTAAGAAAATGTATAGAAAATGTAAACAAGACAGAAAAATGTAAGAAACCGTTATGAAACTGTTACTTTTTCTGCATATTCTTTCCCTGATGCAGTGACAGAAAACAGTTTTCTTCATGTCCCCATACAACTCCAACCGCCTGCAGATAGGCATATACAACTGTAGTTCCCACAAACTTCATTCCGCGCTTTTTAAGATCTTCTGAAATCCGGTCAGACAAAGCAGAGTTTGTCTTGCCTGTCTCGCAGATTACCTTTCCCTCTGTCCAGTGCCACAGATAACAATCAAAGCTTCCGTACTCTGCCTGAATCTTTCTAAATATACGGGCATTGGTGACAGCGGCAATTATTTTCAGAGAATTACGCACAATTCCCGCATTTTCTTTCAGTTCCTGAAGCTTCTCCTCTCCATACCCGCAGACAGTTTCCAGATCAAACTCATCAAATGCCTGTTTGAAGGCCTCTCTCTTATTTAAAATGCATTCCCAGGAAAGCCCTGCCTGAAAACACTCCAAAACCAGCATTTCAAACAGCTTTCTGTCATCATGAACCGAGCGTCCCCATTCCTCATCATGGTAGCGGATATACCGCTCATTCTTTGGATTGGCCCAGCAGCACCTGCATTTTCCATCCTTCCATTTCACCCTGTCTTCCTCCTGTATAACAGAAAATGCTCCCGAAAGCCCCATACAGGGATTCCGGGAGTACATTTTCCTCTCATCATTTCACCTTTATTTTCTCAGAATAGTTACAGAATCTTTTCACCGCAGGCATATTTTCCATATACCTCCCGTTCGTCGCCCAGATAGATCACTCGCTCCAGACGCTGCTTCACCGTCAGCGGTTGGGGATGGATCAGGCGGCTGTCGTCAATGATAACCGCATCAAATTCATATCCCGGCTCAAAGCTTCCTGTTTTTCCAAAAAATGCCCCGCCGCCCTTGGAAGCCATATAAAAGACCTCCTCTGCGGTAAGAGGCTTTAAGGAATCATCCTGCAGCCTCCATCTTAATTTGGATGCCTGGATGGCCTGAGACATGGCGGTAAAGAGATTTTCTGTAGAACCTCCTGCCACGTCGCTTCCAAGGCCCACATGAAGGCCCTCCTCCAGATACCGCCGCACCGGTGCGACGCCGGAAGAAAGGTTGGTATTGGATTCCGGACAATGGGCCACAAATACGCCTTTCTCCTTCATAAGGGCCATTTCCTCTTTTCCGGAATAAACGCAGTGAGCCATTACAGTGGGGCAGTCTCCTCCGAACAGTCCAAACTTATCATAAGCATCGCCATAAAATTCAGACCAGGGACAAAGCTCCTTCACCCAGGCAATTTCCCCCGGATTTTCTGATAGATGAGACTGCATCGGAAGATGGGTTTCCGTCTGAATCTCCTTTAAAAGCTCCATCAGCTCATCTGTACAGCTGGGAGTAAAACGCGGAGTCAGAATCGGTCTGGTATGCTTATACTTCCGGTCAGCTACGGCCTTCAGCCACTCCCTGGTAGCCTGAGCGGAAGCCTCAGCTGATGGCTCACATAGATAATCCGGGCTGTTGCGGTCCATATTTACCTTTCCAACCATGGTGTGAAGCCCGGCCTCCTCTAAAAGATCCATCAGAATCAGCGTGGCCTCATTGTGAATGGTCCCGAAAATGCAGGCCCGCACGGTAGCGCTCTTTTTCAACTGCTCTGCAAACATTCCATAGGCCTTTTGGGCATACTCCGCATCCTTATATTTGGACTCCTCCGGAAATGTATTTGTTTCCAGCCACTCCAACAGCTCCATGTCCATTCCAAGGCTGCGGAATGTATACTGAGGAGCATGGATATGGAGATCCGTCAGTCCGGGGATAATCAGGCGGTCCCCCATATCCTCCACGGGTATGCCCTTTAATTCCTCCGGAAGCACCGAATACACATCCCGAACCCGGCCTTCTTCACATACCAGCCAGCCCTGTTCCATCACTTCAAATCGGGTTCGCTCCTTTGTATAAATGATATTTCCCTTCAGTGCAAATGTTTTCTGTTCCATAGATTCCATCCTCCTTACAATTCCCTTTTATCCAAGGGTCATAAATGCATAGCGGAACACAAATACCACAGCGATCAGTCCTGTCAGTACTTCTACCTCCTTCGGTCTTCTTGCAAGGATCTTCAGAAGGCAGTATGTAATAAGCCCCATTGCAATCCCGTTTGCAATTGAATAGGTAAAAGGCATAAATACAACGGTACAGAAAGCCGGAAGTCCGTTTGTCATATCCGAAAAATCAACATCCTTGATATTGCTCAGCATCAGAACGCCCACAAAGATCAGAGCCGGTGCAGTTGCCGCTGCCGGCACAATGCTTACAACCGGGGCAAAAATAATGGCTCCAAGGAAAAGAGCTGCTGTTACCAGGCTGGTCATTCCAGTCCGTCCTCCTGCTGCAATGCCTGCGCTGGATTCCACTACAGTCGTTACGGTAGAAGTACCCACTAATGCTCCTGCTGCTGTGGAAATCGCATCCGCCATCAGTGCTTCCTGCATATGAATCACTTCTCCGTTCTCGTCGATCAGGCCGGACTGGCGTCCTGCTCCCATAAGTGTTCCCATTGAGTCAAACATATTTACCAGTGAAAAGCTGAGTACCAGCATAATAATAGTAAAAATGGCATCTGTAACACTCTTTCCCTCAAACAGGCCTGCCACATCCATTTTAAACAGAGAAACCTCACCAAAATCTCTGAATTTTGCAGCCAGATCCAGGTCAAAGGCAGACAGCTTTGTCACTCCCAGAGGGATTCCTACCACTGTGGCTGCTACAATTCCCCAGAGAATCGAACCCTTTACATTCTTTGTGTGAAGAACTCCTATGACAATCAGTCCGATCAAAGCCACCAGAGCGCCGCAGATCAGCTGTGTATCCACGCCATTTCTCCACTGGGCAAAATCAACCATGCTTACAAGCGTAGAGGGATTGCTTACAACCAGCCCCGCATTCTTTAATCCCACAATGGTGATAAACAGGCCGATTCCCGGCGTGATCGCCATTTTAATCGGCTCCGGTATGGCCCGGATAATCGCCTGGCGCAGTCCCACTGCCGTGATCACGATAAACAGTACGCCTGAAATAAACACGATTGTCAGGGTCTGATGATAGGTATAGCCCATTCCCAGTACAACCGTATAGGCAAAAAATGCATTCAGGCCCATACCGGGAGCCTGAGCTAAAGGCACCTTGGCGTATACCGCACACAGAATTGTACCAATAAACGCGCCGATGCAGGTTCCAATAAATACGCCGTTTGAAATTTTAGAGGCTATATCCATATCTCCCCCGATGACAAATGGATCTGCCAGAATCTGAGGGTTCAGGATCAGAATATACGCCACCGTGATAAAGGTGGTGATCCCTGCCAAAACCTCTGTGCGCATATTAGAGCCGCTTTGTGAAATCCCAAAAAACCGTTCGAAAAAACCTTCCCTTTTTTCCAATGTTATGTCCTCTCTTTCACATTTTTCTTCATCAGCAGCCAGTCTGCGTGCGTTCTGCCTCATCCCTCCTTTCTCTACAGATAATCTCTGCTTGTGTAACCCACTGAATTTCATAGGATGCTCTTTCCTATGAACTAAAAAAGGTTCCGCCAACGCGGAACCTAAATCTGCTCATATCTGCCCCAAAGACCGCGCACAGCTGCATGGCGGCCGCCCAAAACCAGCCCCATGAAACTATGTAGTCAACTATTTACGGCAGTTGGTAGAAACTCTGGACCAATCTCCAGGATATACATAAAAAATCTGCTTTTATGAAGTTACTTTCATTATAAGCATTCCCATTTTATTTGTCTATCCTAAAAAGTATCGAAAAACCAAGCTCTTTTATAGGTACTTTATACAAAAACTTTTGTGGTACCTTTTATTTTTTGTATTTTCTAAGTGTTTATAAATACTCCCCATTGCTTCGGATTACATCCTGATACCAGTAAAAGGATTTCTTTTTCTGTCTCTTAAGACTTCCTTTTCCTTCATCATCTCTGTCTACATAAACAAACCCATATCGTTTGCTCATCTCCCCTGTAGATGCAGACACCAGGTCAATACAGCTCCAGACAATATAGCCCATAAGCTCTACTCCGTCTTCCATTGCCAGCTTCATCGCCTCAATGTGCTTTTTCAGATAGTCGATCCGGTAATCATCCTCAACCGTTCCTTCCGGTGTGAGCACATCTCTTGCGCCAAGACCATTTTCTACAATAAAAAGCGGTTTCTGATAGCGGTCATAAAGCTGATTCATTGTGATCCGAAGACCAAGAGGGTCAATGGCCCATCCCCACTGGCTTGTTTTCAACCAGGGGTTTTTCACGGATTTCACCACATTTCCCTCATTTGACATCTTATCCGCCATATCTGCAGCCACACAGCGGCTGGAATAATAGCTGAAGGACATAAAATCAACTGTATTTTTTAAGATATCCGAATCTTCCGGCTCCATATTCAGACAGATACCCTTTTCCCTGAAAAGCTTTTTGGCATAGCTGGGATAATGTCCGCGAACCTGCACATCAATGAAAAACAGATTTTCCTGTTCTTTTTTTACAGACTCCCATACATCCTCCGGATTACAGGAATACGGATAAAAGCTTCCTCCGGCCAGCATACAGCCCACTTTATTTTCTGGATCTGTTTCATGGGCTGCTTTTGTGACAAGAGCGCTTGCTACAAGCATATGGTGAGCCGCCTGATAAATAACCTGATTTCTGTTTTCTCCCTCTGCAAAGGCAATTCCTGCCCCTGAAAACGGACTGTGCAGCACAATATTGATTTCATTAAATGTAAGCCAGTATTTTACCAGTCCCTTTAATTCCCTGAAGCATGTTTTTGCATACCGTACAAAGCAGCCGATTACCTCTCTGCTTCTCCAGGAGCCATATTTCCGGATCAGGCCATACGGCACATCAAAATGGCACAGCGTAACCAGAGGCTCCATCCCATATCTGCGGCATTCCTTAAACAGGTCTTTATAAAAAGCGATTCCTTCCGGATTGGGGAATGCCTCATCTCCCTCAGGAAACAGTCTGGACCAGGAAATAGAGGTGCGGAATACCTTAAGTCCCAATTCCCCCATTAAGGCCAGATCCTCTTTATAATGATGATAAAAATCAATCGCCTCATGGCTGGGATAAAAGGCATCTGTCTGCAGCTCAGGATCAGAAACCTTTCCCAGCTTCACATCCATACGACTGGAACCGTGGGGGATCAGGTCGATATTGCTGATCCCACGGCCTCCTTCCCGATAAGCTCCTTCTGCCTGATTGGCAGAAATGGCTCCTCCCCATAAAAAATTCTCCGGTACTCTGAAATCACTCAATGTTATTTCTCCTCTTCTGGAATATCCTCAAAACCGATCACCAGTGTCAGCACAAAGGACAGGACAATGGATAAAATGGTGATGCCTGCAATCCACGCAATACTTCTTCCCGGATTCGCCGGATCGATAAACTGTACTCCGGTGAGAACGCTGGGCGATACCATGGAACGGCTGGCAAGCCCTCCGATTCCGGCCAGACAGCCACAAACAAAGCCTGTGATCAGAGAAGCCAGAAGAGGACGCTTTAAGCGCACTGCAACGCCATAGAGAGCAGGCTCTGTAGTTCCTGCGATCAGAGCAGAAGATGCTGCCGCAAGAGCCGTCTGTCGAAGCTCACTGTTCTTTGTTTTTAATGCAACTGCAAGAGATACGCCGCCCAGTGAAAGATTTGCTCCGATCTCAGAGGGCATTACTGTACCCTCCATTCCCGTCTCGGAAATAGTCTGTAAAATAGTTGGTGTAAATACACGGTGCATACCGGTAATTACAAGGAGCGGCCAGATCGCGCCCATGATTCCTACTGCCACAAAGCCAAGCTTGTCCTGAACTGCGAAAACGAATGAGGAAATGCCTTCTCCTACATATATACCTGCCGGCCCAATGATTAAAATAGCAATGGGAGCCGCAATCAGAAGAATCAGCATGGGCTTTAAGAAGTTCTTTGTCACAGCCGGAGTGATCTTATCAACGCCCCGCTCAATATAGGACAGAATCCATGTCATACAGATTGACGGGATAACGGTATAGGTATACTTTACGGAAGCAATGGGGATTCCCATAAAATGAGCCGCTGTATCGCCTACTGTAACTGCCTCCATCATGCTTCTGAAATCCGGATGGATCAGAACTCCTGCAATAGAAATTGCCAGAAACATATCCGTCTTAAATTTCTTTGCTGCGGACGCTGCTACCAGCATCGGAAGGAAGTAGAATGCTCCGTCGCCAATGGTATTGATCAGCTTATAAGTTTCTGAATCAGCAGACAGGATACCTGCCATTCCAAGGAGCATAACCAGAAGCTTTACCATGGAGCCGCCGATGATAGCCGGAATCAGCGGGGACATGGTTCCCACAATCGCATCCAGAATGTTATTTCCCACTTTTTTCAGTGTCAGAGGTTCTTTCTTCTCACCTTTGGCAATTTCACTCTGCTCGCCAAAATTTCCCAGTTTTAAAACCTCCTGATAAGCGGTTCCTACATGGTTGCCGATGATGATCTGGTACTGTCCTCCCTGTTTTACCAGACCCATAACACCGTCAATTGCTTTTACTGCCTCATCATCTGCCAGTGTTTCATCCTTTAACACAAAGCGGAGACGGGTCATACAGTGAGTAACGTTTGCAATGTTGTCGATCCCACCAATCTGCTCTACGATTTTTCTGGAAATAACCGTATAATCTTTTGCCATTTTCTTTTCCCCCTTAAGGATTTTGATAGATACATTATACGAAGGGAATCATCTACTGTCATCGCTTTCAGGGCCTAAAAAAACAAGTGACACCTTTAATCACTTGTTTTTTATATGTAACAGGATGTTTTATCAAATAGCTCCTGGCCCTTTAGAGGTATAGCGGTACAGCTTCTTGCCCAGACGTTCCACAATACTCACCGCCGGGATCTGGGTTGTAACATCATAATCACCCAGCCGCATATAGCTGACATAATATGCAATATTATGATCAGACAGCTTTGCTATGGTGCAGTTTTCCGTATTCGTGATGCTGAGGATCCGGCAGTTCTGCTCCTTAAACCGCATAACATGCCGGATGGTATCTCCGGATTCCCCCGATACAGAAAATACGATCACAAGACTGTCCTTTAAAAAACTGCTCTCTGTAGGATAGTGCGGTTCATCAATATACAGGCAGAATTTACCCATACTTGAAAAATACCGCGCTCCATATTTTGCCACGATCCCCGACATACCACTGCCTACCAGAAAAACATGGTTTGCATGAAAAATAACCTCTGCTAGCATTTCCAGCTTATCTTCAAACTCCTGCGCTGCGGTTTTTTTAAGAAAGTCAACGACTTCTGAAATATCATCCCTTACGTTTGCCTGATCCTTCCTGGTCTGACAATCCCGAAGCTGCAGCTTAAATTCTGAATAGCCGCTGCATCCCATTTTTTTACAAAACCGCAGAATGGTAGACGTTGAAACATGTACCTCATCAGCCAGCTCCCGAATCCTCATATATTTCACCTTTTCAGGATCTTTTACAACATATTCATAGACCATTCTCTCCAGATCATTTAAGGCTTTTACCTGCTCCACATCAAACATTTTCATGTCCTCTCCCATCATTTCTAACACCAGTCTATCAGCCAAAGCTTCTGCCTGTCAAGTAAGTTTCCCTCTGTCTGCTCCTTCTTCCCATATCTCTGTCAGATCCTCGATCAAAAGCAGTCCCAGAGGCCCTAAAATAAATCCCAAAAAACCAAATAATTCCATTCCCACATACACTGCCGCCAGCGTTTCCAGAGGAGATAAGCCAACCTCACTGCCCATATACTTCGCTTCCAGATACTGGCGCGCAAAGTAACAGGCCAGATAGAGGGCCGAAAGGATCAAAGCATCCTTCCACTGTCCTCCCAGCACGCACAAAAAAGCCCAGGGCAGAAGGACAGCCCCTGCTCCCAAAAGAGGCAGGGCGTCCAGAAGAGCTATGGCTGTGCCTGCCAAAACAGCATATGGATTTCCCATCCAGATCATGGCTCCTATACTCAAACCACAGGTTAAAAGAAGGATGATGCCCTGGCTTTTAAACCATGCCTTCCCGGTCTGTACCAGGCGGTTCCCGATAAGATTAAACTCTCTGCGAAACAAGGACTGATCCCGCCTGTGCCGAAGCTCTTCCATCTCCTGAAGACTCAGGACAGCCGCCAGAAAGGAAACCAGGCAAACGAGAGTCAGACGTATAAAAAAAGCCGCTGCAGGCAGGGAATTTGTCATAAGAAAAGGCATCAGGCTTTCTTTCACCTTCTCCCCCAATGTGGCTGTCATTTCAGCTGCTGTTTCAAACAGACAGCCGGACTTTAAGCCTGCTGCCCGTTCCATTTTCATACAGTATTCCGCCATCCGGCTGTCAAAATCCATGATCCACAGGGGCAGACGGACTGCCAGAAGCTGCAGTTCCCGGCACAGGCGCAGGATTCCCTGCCAGACCCAAATCCCCAGACCGCCAAATATAATCCCTATTTCTGCTGCTCCGATCAATCCAGAGGGAATTTTCCATGTTTTTCCAAATGCAGAAAACTGAAAACGATACCGGATAAAACGGACCGAAGGGCGCAGGATCAAGGCCAGCGTATAGCCAATGAAAAAAGGAGCCACAAGAGGCAGCAGGTACTTTAAACCTGCATAGACCAATCCTGTGGTTCCTGTTATGATTAAAAATTTCTTCAGTTTTTTACCGGGCTTTTCCATGGACTCACCTGTTTTTTGATTTGTACTTCCTTTGTACACTCCTAGTATGAGCCTTTGGAAAAATAATATTCATAAAACATATATTTTCTTTTTTTAAGACAGATCCCGGCACAACTCTCCCAGATATGCCGTCACTGCTCTGAGACAGCCGTCCACTCCTACGAGTCCGCTGTCTACGCACAGATGATAATTCTGCGCCTTTCCCCAGGTATTTCCAGTATAATACTGATAATAATCCTTCCGCTTCCGGTCTACCTCACGGATCCGGCGCTCCATTTCCTTTTCATCCGATCCCGGCTCCAGCTCCATCATACGGCGGATCCTGTTTTTCATCTTTGCATAAACAAAAATATTGATGCTGTCCTCCAATACCATATCAGCACACCGGCCGACAATAATACAGGGGCCATGGGATGCCAGACGGCGGATCACATTCGACTGCGCCACGAAAATCTGATCCGACATGGGAACCTGGTAAATGTCAGAAAATGCATGATAAAAATTCCGATCCAGGGGATCTTCCACCACAATATGCTCGTCATACCTGCGAAATGCTTCTTCCGCAATATTGATATCGTCGGCAGCCATGGAAATCAGTTCCTTATCATAAAAAGGAATCCCCAGCGCATCTGCCAGCTTTACTCCCAGCTCGCGTCCACCGCTTCCAAATTCACGGCTTACTGTAATTACTTTATTCATAACGTCCACCGTCCCTTCTCCTTTGTCTGTGCCTGTATGGATCCATAAGAGCCATCCGGTTATGGGGCTATTATAGCATACCTTACCGTCATTCCACAAGGATGAACCGGACGTGATTTTTCCTTATCTCCCCTCTGCCACAATCCGGTCGATCATATCCACATAATCGCTGCAGTATTTTCCGTACATAGGCATAACCGCAGCCTGAAAGCGGGACTTTTCTTCTTTGGAAAGCTCTGTTATGATACAGCCTGCTTCACGGATATTCTGCTCAGACTGTGCTTCGCGCTCCTTCCACAGAGAACGCTCATACCTTGCGGATTCTTTGGCACACTGGGTAATAATGATCCTGTACTCCTCAGGCAGCTTATCCCAGGTGGACTGGGCCGCCAGCTGCAGCTCCGGCACTCGGGTATGCTCATCGATGGTGTAATACCTGGCTACCTCATAATGCCTTGTGGACTCATAAGAGGGCCAGTTATTTTCCGCTCCGTCGATTTCCCCGGTCTGAAGACCGGAATAAACTTCCCCGTAAGCCATCTGCTTCGGCACAGCTCCCAGCACGCGGATGCTGTCGCTCATAAGCTCCGACTCCTGAACACGGATGGTAAGCCCCTTCATATCCTCCAGCTTCTCTATGGGACGGACCGAATTGTAAAAATTTCTGGCTCCTGCGTCATACCAGGAAAGAGCTACCAGACTGGAGCCCTCAAAGGAACCTAAAAAGCTGTCCCCGATTTCCCCTTCCAGCACCTTCCACATATGCTCCGCACCTGTATACAGATAGGGAAGCTGAAGGACATTCAATTCCGGCACAAATTCCGATAAAGGCGACAGAGACACACGGGCAAAATCAACGCCGCCGAACTGAAGCTGCTCGATCACCGTTCTCTCATCCCCCAGAATCCCCTCGGCATTGATCAGGATTTCCACCTTTCCTCCGGTTCTCTGCTTTACCAGTTCTGCAAATCTGTAAGCTCCCTGAGTAGTAGGATAGTCCTCTGCCTGATTTTCCGCATAGGTCAGCACAAACTCTGGTACATTTTCTTCCCCAGCCCCCTTCTCTCTGCTTTGGCACCCCCATACCGAGGCGGACAACGCCAGGATCAGGCCGGCAGCCAGGATGTTTCTCTTCCCTTTCACTGCTTCCTCCTTACTTTTTTCCATGATTCATACGGGCAGTGATAAACGAATAGACCGCTTCACGGTCTCCTCCCAGCACCCGGTCCGTAAGCACATATCCATGGGTCGTATCGGAAAAGATCACCAGCATATCCGGTTTCTTTGAAATACGGCGGATCTTGTCCCATACAATATCCGTATGAGCCGTTCCCACAGTCACATGGATCCCCTTGCCGTCAATCATGATATGAGTATCCTCTTTAATCGCTGAAGCAATCTTTTTGGAACGTCTCCAGATCGCCAGGGGCTGAAGCACGGTAAACAGACTGCAGCCTAAGATCAGCATGGCCCGGTAGCCCCATCCTGCTCCTCCCCATTTTACATAGGTAAGGATAAATAAAGCCGCTGTAAATATCAGATTGCACACGCCTACCATAGATCCATACGTATAGTACATAGACAGACGCCAGTATTCTCCATTGCTGAGACGATAGGTATATTGATACATAAGCCTTCCTCCGAAGTGATTTTTAAAGCCGTCCTGATAAAGCATCAGAACGGCTTCATGATTGTTAATTATAAATGATTTCTGCTGTTATGCCAATACCTGAGGCAGCCACAGGCTGATTGCCGGTACAAATGTGATCAGAAGCAGCGTAATGATCATGCACAGGTAGAATGGAAGGGTAGCTTTTACAACCTTCTCCATTGGCAGCTTTGCAATGGCGGAACCGATGAAAAGAACGGAACCAACCGGAGGAGTCAGAAGGCCGATACCGCAGTTTAATACTACCATGATACCGAACTGAATGGGATCGATACCGATAGAGGTTGCGATCGGCAGAAGGATAGGAGTTGCGATCAGGATGATCGGAGCCATATCCATGATACAGCCTAAAACCAGAAGGATCAGGTTTAACAGCAGTGCCAGTACGATTGGGTTGTTGGTAAAGTTTGTAATAGCAGTTGCTGCCAGATCCGGCACATGGAGCTGTGTCAGGCAGTAACCGAAAATACTGGAGGTTGCGATCAGGATCAGTACGATAGACAGTGTGTCGATGCAGTCGCCTAAAACTCTCCATACGCCCTTCCAGTCAAGTCCCTTGTAGATAAATACACTTACAAGAAGACTGTAGATAACAGCGATCGCTGCGGACTCAGTAGCTGTGAACACACCGCCTACTACGCCTACTACAACGATCAGAACGGCTGCCAGAGCCCAGAAGGAAACGCTGAACTGCTTTAACAGCACCTTCATGCTGAACTTGTCGCCCTTTGGATAATTGCGCTTTACAGAAATAATGTAAGAGCCGATCATCAGGGAAGCAGCTAACAGAGCGCCCGGAATATATCCTGCTAAGAACAGGCTTCCTACGGAAATACCGCCGGCTGTGGTAGCGTAGATAACCATGTTGTGGCTTGGAGGTACTAAAAGTCCCTCACAGGAAGATGTAATCGTAACTGCAGTGGAGAAATCTCCGTCATAGCCCTGGTCAACCATCATAGGGATCAGGATGGAACCTAAGGAAGCTGTATCTGCAGATGCAGAACCGGAAATACCGCCGAAGAAATAGGAAGCAACGATGTTTACCATTGCCATACCGCCGCGCATCCAGCCCACGCAGGCATTTGCCAGAGCGATCAGCTTTTCGGAAATACCGCCGGAGCCCATAAGGCATCCCATGGTGATAAAGAACGGAACAGCCATCAGGCTGAAGGAACTGATTCCCTTTACCATCTGCTGGCAGATCGTAGTCAGGTTATGTCCCTGAGCTACCAGACAGAATACGGAAGAAAGAGCAACCGCATAAGCGATGGGGAAACGCAAGAAGATCATCAGGAAAAAGCTTCCAAGTAAAACTAAAATTGCAAATGTATTCGCATCCATTATTTTGCTTCCTCCTTTACAAAGATCTTTTTCACATGATTGTAAAGAGCCTCAATCTCAAACACAACCATAGCCACTCCGGCTAAAGGAACCGGGAAGTACATCCAGAATCTGGATACCTTTGGCATACTTACATAAGTACCCTTGGAACCAATTCCGGTTGCATATTTCCAGCCCACTGTAATCATGATCACAGCCAGTACCAGTACGGCAACATCAGCAAGGATATCAAGGAAAGTTACGACCTTTTTCGGTAAGTAATTGTCAAATGCGGTCATACGGATATGAGCGCCCCTGCGGATCGCCAGTGCTGCAGAAAGCACTGCCATATAGGACATACAGGTAAGAACTACTTCTTCACTCCAGGCCGGGTCGGGAATAAAGGAAACGTAACGGCCGACAACAGACATGGATGTGATCACAATATCCGCAACCAGAAGCAGCTTGCAGATCAGCATTACAGCCTTGTATACCAGGTCATACGCCGGTTTGATCTTGTCGATTTTGTTGAAAATCTCTGGCATTTCAGATTTTCCCCCTTTTCTTTATTGTGTATTCGGATGTCTGTTAACAACATTTTAACAGGTTCCGTGATACCAAAACAGGACACAGAAAATATCCAAAACTCTCTGTGTCCTGTCAGTTACAAATTTACTGCAAGATTACTCCATATCAAGGAGCTGCTGATACAGTTCAGCCTGATCGGAAGTGTTGGACTCGATTACATCTTTACAAGCCTCTTTCCATGGAGCCTTATCCTCAACCTCAACAACGGTTACGCCGTCAGCCTTAAGCTGCTCTAAAACCTCGTTCTCCTTGTTCTCGGAGTTTGCACGGTTGTTAGCAGAAGCGTACTCGCCTGCCTCCATAAGGATAGCCTGCTGATCCTCGGTCAGTCCGTTCCATGCCTCGTCTGTGATAACAACCTGAACAGCGCCCAGAGTATGTCCATCCAGCATCAGGTAAGGTGCAACCTCAGGGAATGCATTGGAAGCATAGTTTGCGATCGGCTGCTCAGCAGCGTCAACAACACCTGTCTGCAGTGCGGAGTACAGCTCGTTCATGGAAACAACAGTTGCGTTAGCGCCCAGTCCGGCTACCATACCTGTCATAACAGGATCATTGGAAACACGGATCTTTAAGCCCTTTAAGTCTTCAAGTGTGTTAGCCTCTTCCTTAAAGAAGAAGTGACGGAAGCCTTCCTCACCGTAGAACAGACCTCTTACGCCCAGGCCCTGCTCAACCGGCTCTGCTAAGAACTCATCAGCCAGATCGCTGGTTGCGAAGTTCCAGAAATGCTCACGGTCAGCAAATGTATAAGGAATGGAAAGAAGCAGAGACTTCTTTGCGCCGTAGCCGTTTAATGCGAATGCGGAAATACGGGACATATCAATGGTACCGCCGCCGCCTAACATGGTATCCAGAACGTCATTCTCAGAACCCAGAACGCCGCTGGCCTGTACGTCGATTGTCATCTTTCCATCGGAAAGCTCTTCAACCTTTTCCTTGAAATCGGTAGCCATCTGGCCAACGATCGTATCCAGTGGGTTAACCTCTGCGTATACCAGAGTTACCTCAGGCATATTTGCAGTGTCATACTTGCCGGAAGCTGCTGCCTCTGCCTTGGTCTCACCCTCTGCCGCCTCAGTCTTCTCTTCTGCCTTGGTCTCCTCCTTTGCAGCCTCAGTTGCAGCCGGAGCAGCTGTCGTAGTCTCTGGTGTCTTCAGACCGCAGCCTGCCAGAGTACCTGCAGCCATTGCTGCGCAAAGTGCTGTGCTTAACCATCTTTTCTTCATGTTACACATCCTCCTCTTAATACATCATTCACGTTTTTGATATATATCTTAACGCTTTATTTATGTTGATTTCATTATATAAGGAAAAGCGCACAATGAACATGGTAAATTTTTGCGAATCGTAGTATAATTTTAACTTTCTTTATATTTTCTTTATATTTTTCCTTATCACCCATTCCGATACTCCGTCGGACTCTGTCCGGTGATCCTCTTAAATACCTTTGTAAAGTAATTGGAATCACTGTAGCCTACCGCTTTTCCCACATCCTTTATATTAAAAGTGGGCTGCTCCAAAAGCTTTTTTGCCTCAGCAATGCGGTACTCGGTGAGATAAGCAGTAAAATTCTGGTCAAAGTACTGTTTAAAAAGCTTGCAGAAATAGGGCTCTGAGTAGTTCATCCTCCGTGCCAGCTCCTGCATGGAAATGTCATACATATAATTTTCTTCAATAAACGAGCGGATCATGGCCCCTACACGGCTCATGTGATCATTATCATCCTCCGGCTGAACCGGATCTTCTTCAAAATCAGCTTCCTCCGATTCATTTTGAAAGAACTGTTCCATCTCCTTCCTCTGCCCCTGCTCTTCTACCATGCGCATGGCCTCCTCGATCACAAGCATAAGCTCATTTTCATCATATGGCTTAAGCACATAATCAATGGCCCTTACAGAAATAGCTTTCTTTGCATAGGAAAATTCATCAAAAGCTGTAAGGAAAATGATCACACAATCCTTATCTTTTTCCCTGATTTTCTCTGCTGCCTGGATCCCGTTGATCCCCGGCATCTCTATATCTAAAACAGCAATCTGGATCTTCTCCTTTTCATACAGCTCCAGTGCCTGTCTGCCGTTTTCTGCCTGATAGATCTCACACTGGCCTTCCAGATTTTTACTGAGCATTTTATACAGTACAGCCCGCTCTATCATTTCATCATCCGCTATCAGCATTCGGTACATTATTTATCCCCCCTGTTATGCTTTTCCTGAGGAATGAACATCTGAATCACCGTGCCCCGTCCTTCTATGCTGGCGATCCGGAATTCTCCCTGTTTGTACATCATGTGGATACGCTTGTAAATATTTCCCAGTCCTATTCCAATCCTGGAGGTCCGGCGCTCCTTCATGGCCTCCGTGACCTCTGCCAGACGCTCCTCAGACATTCCGAGCCCCGTATCGGCTACAGAAATAACAAGCCTTTTTCCCTGTTCCCAAATCCTTACGTGAACTCTTCCGCCCTGTTCCTTCTTTGACAAACCATGAACCATGGCATTTTCCACCACAGGCTGCAGCGTAAAGGCCGGAATCATAGCCTGCTCTGCATCAACCTTAAGATCACAGCTGTAGAGAATACGGCTTCCAAAACGCATCTGCTGAATATACATATAATCCTGCACCACCTTCAGTTCCCTGGCAAGGGTTACGATCTGCTCTGAGGTCTTTAAGTTATACCGGAACAGGCTGCTCATGCTGCTGATCATCCGCTCTGTCGTAACCGCCTCCTCCAGCTTTGCCATGCATGCGATCATATTCAGGGTATTAAAGAGGAAATGGGGATTGATCTGGCTTTTCAGCAGCTCCAGCCTGGCTCCGCTAAGCTGCTTTTCCATCTCTACCCTTTCGATCTCTTCCCTGTGAAGCAGTTCGGACATACGGTGATTCTCCTTTAATGTATCAATATACCCCTTTGTAGACCGTTTCATTTTGTTAAATGCCCGCACCAGTTCGCCCATTTCATCCCGGTTTTCTACAGAGGGATCTTCTCCGGTAAAATCATTTTTGGCGATTTTTCTGGCGCACTGGGCCAGAAGGACTGCCGGAGATACCAGCGCGTTGGAGAGGATTTTGGTTAAAAACATCACAAAACCCATAAAGACGGCGGAAATAGCCAGAATCAGATAGGGCATGTTATAAAATACAGGTACTTTTTCCTGATAACTGTCATTTCCTTCTTTTAAAGTGACCTGCACCAGACGTCTGGCATAGGTCTGAAGATATTCCTGCATCTTGTACACCCGGTACAGCCGTTCCACAAAATCGCTTTCCCTTACCTGTGTCTCAGCAAGCTCATCCCGATAGGCCTGATAGGTTTCATAACCATTTAAAATACTCCAGGTGCGGGCGTAGCGCTCTGTGCCAATCCGGGCATAGTCAAAGGGAAGGGAGCGGAGACAGCGCTCTGTACGGACGCAGGACAGAACATACTGATCTCTCGTATCAGGTGTGGCATCGCGGATATAATCCGCAAAGGACTCAATCTCAAGATCCAGTGCCTCCTGAAAATCATGGCAGCGGGAATTGTCATTTAAAATGGTATTGAAGCCTCCCAGCGAGAAGTTCATAATACAAATACTGAACGTAGCCGAAAGAGCCATGATCAAAATGACCATGGCTGCAAAAATACCGATCTTCTTTTTGATGGAAATCGTTAACCATATATTACGAAGCATAGATCTGTATTATAATCTGCGTTTCCTTTCTGTCTGTATCCTCGGCCCCTCCTGTGTTTTACGACTCAGTGCGTTTGAAAGATTGAACCGTCTTTTGGGTTCTTTCCCGGCTCTTTACCTCCACTATCTTTTTAGGTTCCTCTTTTGTAGTAAAAAGTTTTTTAGGTTCTTCCCTGGCTGTAGACAGCTTCTTCGGCTCCTCTTTCATCACGGCTGTCTTTCTTCCGCCGGTCTCTGGCTCCTTCTTTGCGGCAGCCTCCTTAACAGAGCTTTTTGCAGCCCTCCCGGCCTTCTTTTTGCCAGCTTCCGGCGTACAGGAAAATACCAGAAAGCTCATTGGCGGGATATTGCATTCGATGGAGTTCTCTCTGTCATCCCATGGAATCTTCTTCGAGCTCTTTGCGCGGGCGTTGATCCTGCCCTGACCGCCGAATTCCCTGGCGTCACTGTTGAAGATTTCCTTATATTTGCCTGCAAACGGTACTCCCAGACGGAATTTCTCATGCTCCACATTATCAAAGTTGCAGATAAAGAGCAGCGTTTCCTTTCCGTCTTTGCTTCTGCGTACATATAAAACCATGCTTTCTTCATGATAGCTGCAGTTGATCCACTCAAATCCACTGGGGTCAAAGTCCTCCTCGTAAAGAGCCGGATGCTCCAGAACCATGTGGTTTAATGCCCTTACATAGCTCTGCATATTTTTGTGAAGAGGATACTGCAAAAGTTCCCATTCCAGAGAAGCATTTTCATTCCACTCGTCAATCTGGCCAAAGTCCTGTCCCATAAAGAGCAGCTTCTTGCCCGGATGGGACATCATAAAGCCGTACGCAGCGCGCAGATTTTCTGCTTTCTTTTCCAGATTTTCTCCTGGCATTTTCCCCATCATGGAGCCTTTTCCGTGAACCACCTCGTCATGGGAAAATACCAGGATAAAGTTTTCACTGTAGGCATAGAGCATGGAAAAGGTAAGCCCGCCGTAATTATTTTTCCGGAAATAGGGATCGCAGCGCATATAGTTGGTGAAGTCATTCATCCAGCCCATATTCCACTTGTAGTCAAAGCCAAGACCGCCGTCCTTTGGGTTGCCGGTGATCATGGGCCATGCTGTGGACTCCTCTGCGATCAGCACAGCGCCGTCTTTGCGTCCCTTAAATACGCTGTTTAAATGCTTTAAGAATTCTACGGCTTCCAGATTTTCATTTCCGCCGTACATATTGGCTACCCACTCGCCGTCATTTTTGCCGTAGTCCAGATACAGCATGGAAGCAACTGCATCCATTCGGATACCGTCTGCGTGATATTTTTCAGCCCAGAATAAGGCGTTTGCGATCAGGAAATTGGATACGCCGGGACGGCCGTAATTGTAAATCAGAGTTCCCCAGTGGGGGTGAGAACCCTGTCTGGGATCTGCGTGTTCATATACACAGGTACCGTCAAAGCAAGCCATGCCATAGGCATCTCTGGGGAAATGAGCCGGTACCCAGTCAAGGATCACCCCGATGCCGTTTTCATGCATATAATCCATAAAATACATGAAATCATCCGGGGTTCCGTATCGGCTGGTGGGCGCATAATACCCTGTCACCTGATATCCCCAGGAAGCGTCTAAGGGATGCTCCATCACCGGCATCAGTTCCACATGGGTATATCCCATATCCTTTACATAATCAGCCAGCTTTACAGCCAATTCCCGGTAATTATAGAACTCAGACCCGGCAATCACATTTCCATTTTCATCCTCTGCAAACGCCTTGCGGATCCAGGAGCCCAGATGAACTTCGTAGATATTAAACGGCTTGTCCTTTGTATCAGAAGCGGCCCTTTTTTTCATCCACTCCTGATCCTTCCACTGATAGTTTCCAATATCCCACACAATGGAGGCATTATTGGGGCGCAGCTCTGCATAGTTGGCATAGGGATCACATTTTAACATGGGTTCCCCGGCCCGCGTTTTCACCTCATACTTATAAAGGCAGCCTGGTTTTAAGCCGGGAATGAACAGCTCAAATACACTTGCATCTCCCTCCCCCAGCTTCCTCATCTGATGGCGTCTGCCGTCCCAGAGGTTAAAATCTCCTACCACGCTGACTCTCATGGCACAAGGGGCCCATACGGAAAAATATACACCCTCCACACCGTCTATTGTCATGGGATGAGCACCCATTTTCTCATAGATGTTATAGAAAATTCCCGCTTCAAACTTCTTGAGCTCCCGCTCCGTATACTGAGGGCCAAAGGCGTAAGGATCTGTAACTTCTTCCTCCGCCCCATTATCATAGGTCACTAAAAGCGTATAGGCTGTTTTCGTCTTTCTGGGAATGAGGACTGCAAAAAAGCCTGCTTCATCTGCCAGCTCCATATCATATGTCTTTCCCGTATTGGAAAGTTTTACCTTTACAGCCGAAGCCGTAGGAAACAGAGCCTGGATCAAAAGCCCCTTTTCTGTTATGTGAGATCCCAGAAGTCTGTGAGGATCTGCAGACTCCGAATAAGTCAGCTCCTCAATTCCCGCCCAATCCATCAAATCGTATAATACCTGTTCCATAAATACAGCTTCCCCCTTCTGCCGGCTACAATGTCTGAGCCCGTTCTGAAATATTTTGCCTGAAATTGATCACATCATGCTCATACTCCTCTTCCATCAGAGGAGAAGCAATCATAAAATCCGCGCTTGCTTTATTGTTTGCAATGGGAATGTCATAAACCTGTGCGATCCGAAGAAGCGCCTTCACATCCGGATCGTGAGGCTGGGCCGTGAGAGGATCGGAAAAGAAAATCACAAAATCAATCTTTCCTTCCACAATCTTGGCTCCGATCTGCTGGTCGCCGCCTAAGGGCCCGCTGTTGTATCCCTTTACCGAAAGGCCCGTATACTCTGTAATCATCCTGGCTGTGGTGCCTGTCCCGCACAGAAAATGCTTTGACAGTGCTTCCTTATGCTCCAGACACCAGTCCATCAGTTCATGCTTTTTCTGGTCGTGTGCAATCAACGCAATGTTTTTCTGTTTTCCAATGGTCATTGATAAGTAATCCATTTTCCCGGCCTCCTTTTATGCTGTGCCTGTTTCTTTTCTACTCTGAAACCCGGTTTACCAGGGTTCCTATTCCCTCAATGGAGCACTCCACCACATCCCCGGGCTTTAAAAAACGGGGCGGATCAAAGCCCATTCCCACACCGGCCGGCGTTCCTGTAGCGATAATGGTGCCTGCCTTCAGGGTCATTCCGGCAGAAAGCTCGCTTACCACATGGTCAATGCCAAATATCATAAGCTCTGTACTGCTGTCCTGGCGAAGCTCTCCGTTTACCCTGGACTGAATGGAAAGCCTGGGCGGATAGGGAAATTCCTCCGCGGTAACAATACAAGGCCCCATGGGAAGAAATCCATCCAGGCTTTTGCCGAAATACCACTGCTTATGACGGGTCTGAAGGGTTCTGGCGCTCACATCATTGATCACCGTATAACCGAAAATATAATTTTTCACCTCGGAGACAGGCACATTTTTTGCGTCCTTTCCAATAATAACCGCCAGTTCAGCTTCGTAATCCAAATCCTGCACTAACTCCTTATGACTGGGGATTTCAGCGCCTGTACCCGTAGCTTCGCTGACCCGTTTTGAGAAATATACGGCAAAGGGGCGCTCTCCGCCAAAGGCCTCTTTCTTATAGCGGGCCGATTCCTCTGCATGGGCCATATAATTGATGCCCAGGCAGATTACATCCTGCACAGGATGAGGAATAGGCGCAAGAAGGATAGCCTCCTCTGCGGGAACTGCCCCTTTGATCTTATAAGGATCCTGTCCTGACACATACTCCAGAAGCTGCTTTTCAGACTCACTGATGCCCTCGATCAGCTCCTGCATGGTTTTATAATCCATATCCAGAGAGCGCAACGGATAGATCCATGTTCCATCCCTGTTTATAACGCCCAGTCTTCTCTTATGTTCAATCTCATATGTAACAAATTTCATTGACGGCCTCCTGTATTCTGCACTCACTTATTGTCTACTGTACCACATTTTTCCGATTTTTTCTACTTTTCGGCTCTGATTTCTATTTTTTCAGTCTCTTACTGCTGCGCATCCCTGAAAATCCTTCCCAGCTGTATCACCACTGTAGGAAGAAATGCAGCCATTCCTACAGCCGCCGCCTGAACCGGCATGAGATCGGATGCGGCAAAAAACATCTGCAGCCCCGGCACAAAAAGAACCGCTGCCAAAAGAATGCTCCCAAGCATAAATGCCGCCAGACTGCCCGGATTGCTGAGAAGGCCAAGCTGTATGATCGAATAGCTGCTGCGGCAGTTAAAGCCGTGAAACAGACGCGCCAGTGTAAGCGCAGAAAATGCCATGGTACAGGCCAGAGCTTCTCCCCCCTGTCTCATTCCCAGGCTCCAGGCCCACATGGTTGCTCCCGCCATCAGGCCGCCCTGAAAAAAGATCTGTCCGACAAAGCCGGGAGTCAAAATCCCTTCCTTCGGGTCTCTGGGCGGTTTCTTAAGCAGTCCATCCTCTGCCGGCTCCATCCCAATGGCGATTGCCGGGAGAGAATCGGTGATCAGGTTGATAAACAGCAGATGAACCGGAGCAAAGGGAAGGGGAAGCCCCAAAAGCGAAGTGTAAAGGACGCACAGAATCCCTGCCATATTTCCGGACAAAAGAAACTGGATGGCATTTTTAATATTGCGGTATACGTTTCTTCCATTGGCAGCAGCCTTGATAATCGTAGCAAAATTGTCATCCGCCAGAATCATGGAGGCGGCATCCTTTGACACCTCTGTTCCTCCCATACCCATAGCAATGCCGATATCTGCTTTTTTCAGGGCGGGAGCATCATTTACCCCGTCGCCCGTCATGGCTACGATATGCCCCCGGTTCTGCCATGCTTTTACAATGCGTATTTTATGCTCCGGAGATACGCGGGCATAAACAGAAATCTGCGGCAGCTTTTTTTCCAGTTCTTCTTCTGTCATCTGATCCAGCCGGGCTCCTGTAAGCGCCAGATCTCCGGGCAAAAAAATGCCGATCCGGCCTGCTACAGCCATTGCCGTTGTCCGGTGATCTCCTGTGATCATCACCGTGCGTATTCCGGCCTGACGGGCCGCAGCCACTGCCGGGCGTGACTCCGGCCGGGGCGGATCCATCATTGCCGCAAGCCCCAGAAACACAAGGTCTGTTTCCGGATCCTCCTGCCATTTGGCTCCGGACCGGCAGGCAAATGCCAAAATTCTGAGCCCCCGTAAGGACCATTCCTGATTCTGATTTAAAATCGCCGCCCGGTCGGAAGCAGAAAGCTGTCGTGACGGAACAAGATCTGCTCCGGCAGGATTTATGATCCGTGTGCAACGCTCCAGCAGCACATCCGGAGCACCCTTAACAAACATGATTTCTTCCCCCTGCACCTCATGGATGGTCGTCATTCTCTTTCTTGCAGAATCAAAGGGAATCTCCCCTTTTCTTGGACAGCACAGGCGCAGCTGTTCCGGGACTGCTCCGGCAGCCTGAACCATATGAAACAGGGCCAGCTCCACCGGATCCCCCTCCTTATCCCCGGCAGATGGAGATGTATTATTATTTAAAGCGGCTGCCATTAAAAAGAGCTTCGCATCCTTTTTTCCTGATCCCGCATACTCTTTCAGCTGATCCGTCTCCATTTCTCTTCCATTGATGTAGACCGCCTCTGTTTCCATACGGTTCTGAGTCAGCGTTCCCGTCTTATCAGAGCAGATCACAGATACGCAGCCAAGGCTTTCCACTGCCTTTAAATCCTTGATGATCGCGTGCTCCCTTGCCATTTTCTGGGTTCCCATGGCCTGGACAATGGTAACAATGGAGCTTAATGCTTCCGGGATTGCCGCCACAGCCAGAGCCACAGCAAACATCAACGCGTCCAGTACAGGTTCCTTCCGGTAAACACTGAGTCCAAAAACCAAAACACAGATTCCCATAATGCCAAGCGCCAGATGACCGGAAAAATGGTCCAGGCTGATCTGCAGGGGTGTTTTCTGTACCTCTGCCCGGTTCATCAAAGAAGCGATCGAACCGATCTCCGTATTCATTCCTGTGGCTGTAACTACTGCGGCAGCCCGCCCGGAGGTAACCAGAGAACCGGAAAATACCATATTGACCTGATCTCCGGGAGACAGCCGCTCCCCTTCCGTTCTCAGACACCCGGTATGTTTTTCTGCGCTGAGCGATTCTCCGGTAAGAGAGCTTTCATTCACCGTAAGTCCATAAACTTCCAGCAGCCGGCCATCTGCCGGTACCAGGCTTCCGGCCTCTAAAATCATCAGGTCTCCCGGCACTACGTTCGAGGAAGGAATGGTAACCGACTGTCCCTCTCTCACTACCCTGGCCTCAGGAGAGGACAGCTTTTGAAGGCTTTCCAGGGATTTTTCCGCCTTCCTGTGCTGGATCGTTCCCAACAGGGCATTTAAAAACAAAACCGTAAAAATAACCAGAGCGCTCTCCGGATCTCCTGTAGCCATGGATATCCCGGCAGCGATCATTAAGATCACTACCAGAAGATCCTTAAACTGACTTAGAAAAATCTGCCACCAGGGTACAGCCTCCCGCTCATATAGAACATTTTCCCCATATTTTTCCAGCCTGGAATGGGCCTCTGCATCGGTCAGCCCCCGGCGGCAGGAGGAAAGCTCCCTTAAAACCTCTTCCTCTGATCTGCTGTACCATTCTGTCATTCCGGCTCCCCCTTTTATACTCTGGATCTGTAAAAACCGCAACGAAAAATGCTCCCGGGACCATCCTTGAGCGGCCCCGGAAGCATCCGGTCTGTACACTCTGTTTAATTTATGAAAAAGGGAGGTCTGTTATGACATCAGCCAAATATCATGCCAAATACGACCTTCATCCCCTCGGATATGGAGGATTTTTCAATGTATTCCTCTCTGGTATGAGCGCCTTTGCCCCGGTAGCAGCCCGCGCAGACGCTGGGGATTCCCAACGACATGGGGATATTGCAGTCTGTGGAACCGGAGCCTGTCTGGGGGCGCTGCCCTGTAACCTGCGCTGCAGCCATGCAGGCCCGCTCTAAAAGAGTCCTCTGGCGCTCCGGGTCAATGCTGCCGGAGCAGGGACGAATCCCTAAAACCTCCGTTTCGATCTCCATCCCCTGCGCTCTGGCCTGTTCGATCACTTTATCAAACTGATCCTGCATATAGTCCAGATGTTCCCTCCGGTCTGAACGGAACTCATAAAGCATATGAGCCTCCTGAGCAATGGTATTAACCGATGTTCCGCCCTGGATCTGGCCTACATTAAAAGTCGTTTTTCCCTGCTTAGGAATCTGGATCCGGTACAGCGCTCCAATGATGCCTGCCAGCCTTTCAATGGCATTTTCCCGGCCGAAATCATTAAAGGAGTGTCCTCCTTTCGTGCGCACTGTGACCTTAAATCGCTTAGATCCCACAGCCTGGTCTACGATCTTATCCAGCTGGCTGTCAAAGGTACAAAAAGCTGTGATCCGACCGGCATAATCCTCGCATATGTTCCGGACGCCCTTTAGATTTCCCAGCCCTTCTTCCCCGGAATTGCATACAAACAAAAGCCCCGGGCGGTCAGAGGGATACACCTCCTCAAGGCGCCCTTCCCGGATGGCCTCTGCCAGATACTTTGCCCCAAGGAGCAGGCAGACAAGACAGGCTGTATCATCCCCAATGCCCGGACAGAAGATACGGTCTCCTTCCTCTTTTAAAGGCAACTCCTCCTCATCAGGAAATACCACATCCGTATGGGCCATATAGACCTCCAGGCCATTTTTTTCACGGATCACGGCCGGCCAGACAACATTTAATGCCTCATCTATATATACCCCTTCTGCCCCCTGCTCTTTTAACCACCGGGAACAGAATTCCGCCCGTTTTTCCTCATGGTTTGAGGGCGCAGGAATCCTGGCAATAGTTCTTAAAAGTTCCAGGGCCTCCTCCTCATGTTCTCTGATAAACACTTCCATTGACTCACTGAGCATCTTTTTTTCCTTCTTTCTCCCGGACCGTTTTTTCAGGCAGAACCTCCGGGTTCTCCATAAATACACAGACTGCCCGCGCTCCGATCATAACCTTTTTCTGATCCTTTAATACAGGGCCTTTTCCCTCCGGCCAGAAACCGTTTACACTGTCCTCGGCTGTATTGAAAACCATCTGCCACGCCCTTCCTTTGGGGAGATTCGGCAGCGCAAATTCATGTGGCTCCCAGTGCATATTATAGGCTGTATAAAAGCTGGTTTTTTCTGTATCCTCTGAATAATCGCCGCAGTAAAATGCGCCGAACTGACGGCTGCACCGGTCAAATTCCGGCTGCCATGCCTTCTCTCCGTGATAGGACAGATCCGGCAGTCCCAGCCCCCGGTAATCCATCAGTCTGGGTTCTTTCGCCATATGGAACAGATCATGGGACTTTCTGAATGAGATCACCTGTTTTACAAAGGCAAATAGATCCTTATTACGCCGTATAAGCCCCCAGTTCAGCCAGGAAATTTCATTGTCCTGACAGTAGGAATTGTTATTTCCCTGTTTGGTCTGCCCAAACTCATCACCAGATAGAAGAAGGGGCGTTCCCTGGCTTAAAAACAGAAGAAGCAGGGCATTCTTTAACTGACGAAGCCGCAGACTGAGAACTTTTTTCTTTCTCACCGGCCCCTCTGCCCCGCAGTTCCAGGACTGATTCTGGTCTGAGCCGTCCTGATTATCTTCCCCATTGTCCTCATTATGCTTTTCGTTATAGGAAACCATGTCCATCATGGTAAAGCCGTTTACATTTGCCATGTAATTGATGACTCCCATATGATCCGGATTGTGGCGGATATGGTAGGACAGCGCACTTAACATCCCCTCATCGCCCTTTAAAAAGCGTCTCATATCCATCATAAAGCCGGAATTATACTCACAGATGCGGCGGGAATCCCCCTCCTTCCAGCCTTCTCCCCACAGCTTTAAATTCTTTAAATAAGGGTCTTCCGCCAGCAGGGAAAGAGGTGCAAAACCTACCAGATGAACGCCGTCTACATGGTATTCCATCGCCCAGAAGCGCACCACATCCAGCACATATCCCGGCGCTTCACTTCCGTCAAAATACAGTTCGATCACCAGTTCAATCCCTGCATGGTGAAGAGCCTTTACCATCCGTTTAAACTCTGCCGACGGATCCCCGGATGAACAATAGGAGGCCTTGGGAGCAAAATAAAAGCCGCTGCAGTAGCCCCAGTAATTAAGCTTTACAGGCTCTGTATGAGAATGCCTTTCTTCCTGATCTTCTCTCCGCATCCCCTGGGGAAGACCGAAAATTTCGGATTTTTCCGGAAAGATAATTTCATTAAATTCCACCGGAGGCATCATTTCCAACGTGGTAATTCCCAGCTCTTTAAGATAGGAAATCTTTTCAATTACTCCTTCAAAGGTTCCCCTCTTTTCCGGACTCAGACCAGAAGAAGCATGCTTTGTAAAACCTCTGGGATGGATCTTGTAAATGATGCAGTCCTGAGCAGGAACAGCCGGAAGACGGTCATCTTCCCAGTCAAAATCCGCACCTTTTTTCGGAAATACTGTATGGATCCCGCCTGTTCCCCGTTCTTTATGGCCCCAGCGTCCGCAGCCTGCAAACTGCCGTCCAAACGGATCTGCTGCCTCCTTTCCATCCTCCTCAAAGGCGTATTCCAGACCCTCAAACTCTCCCTTTACGGTCATAAAGTGTACATTTCCCATCCGTCCCTCATGGGGGAAGGGGATTCTGGCGACAGGCTGCCTGCTCCCTTTTTTGAAGAGAAGCAGCCCGCAGCTTTCTGCCTCCGAAATAAAACACACATCAAAGCCATCCCCATTCGCCGCCACACCAGGCGGATAGATCCGGCTTTTGTCTGCCACCGCAATATAATCCTGTTTCATCTATATACCGCCTTTCACTGAATTCATACTCTACTGCTCTGCAATCTTTGCAGCCAGCTCTTCCAGATACATCCACCGCTCCATCTTCTCCTCTAAAGCGGCTTCCGCCTCCTCCTTCTCTGCCATGAGCTGGTTCAATTTTACAAAATCATGGGCTGAAGCCTGGATTTCCTGTTCCAGAGAGGAAATCCTCTCCTCCAGGTCTGCCATCTCACCTTCGATGGTTTCATAGTCTCTCTGCTCCTTATAGCTGAATTTCAGCTTCTGGGGACCGCGGGTACGCTGGGTTTTTCCGTTTGTACGGACTTCGGTTTTCCCTTCCTGTCCGCCTCCCGGCTGTCCTCCTTCTGCTTCTGCCCTTTTAAGGCAGGCATTCTGATAATCCGTATACCCGCCTTCATACTGCTGTACCCTTCCATCGCCCTCAAAGGCAAAGATCCTGTTTACCACGCGGTCCAGGAAATACCGGTCATGGGATACGGTAATCACAATCCCCGGGAAGGTGTCCAGATAATCCTCCAGGATCACCAGCGTCTGGATATCCAGGTCATTGGTAGGCTCATCCAGAAGGATCACATTGGGCGCTTCCATCAGGATACGGAGCAGATACAGCCTGCGCTTCTCCCCTCCGGAGAGCTTTCCGATCACCGTATACTGAACACTGGACGGAAATAAAAACCGCTCCAGCATCTGGCTGGCGCTGATGCTTCCATCTTTTGTTTTCACATATTCTGCAGCGTTTTTAATATAATCAATGACGCGCAGGCTCTCGTCCATGGCTTCATTTTCCTGGGAAAAATAACCCAGCTTTACCGTCTGTCCGATTTCTGTTGTACCGGAATCCGGCTGTACCCAGCCTGCAATGATCTTCATCAGAGTAGACTTTCCGCTTCCGTTGGGGCCGATAATTCCCACACGGTCATTTTTCAGGAAAATATAGGTGAAATCCTTTAAGAGCACCTTATCTCCGTAGGACTTGGAAATATCCTTCAGCTCTACCGTAGTCCGTCCCAGACGGCTGGCAATGGACTCTAACTGTACATTTCTGTCATACTGGGGCCCCTCCTGGTCACGCAACGCCTCATAGCGCTGGATATGGGCCTTCTGCTTGGTTGAACGGGCTCTGGCCCCTCTCTGCATCCAGGCAATCTCTGTCCTTAAAATGGACTGGCGCTTGCGCTCTGTGGCCTCTGCCATCTCTATCCGCTCTGCTTTAAGTTCCAGGTATTTTTCGTATCCTCCCTGATAGCTGTAGAGCTTTCCCTTGTCCAGCTCCACGATCCGGCTGGTCACACTGTCCAGAAAATACCGGTCATGGGTGATCATCAAAAGAGCGCCCTTAAAGGCCTTTAAATATGCCTCCAGCCACTCTGCCATGCCGCTGTCCAGATGGTTGGTCGGCTCGTCCAGGATCAGCAGGTCTGCCGTACTTAAAAGAACGCTGGCTAAAGCCACCCTTTTTCTCTGACCGCCGGAAAGGGTATCTATCTTTGCCTCGCAGTCCGGCACCTCCAGACGGTTTAACATAGAGCGGGCCGCTGCCTTTAACTCCTCCTTTGAGGAAAAATGAGGCTCATTTTCATTTTCACGCACAATGGCCTCCAGCACGGTTTCTCCATCCTGAAATTCCGGGATCTGGGGCAGATACCGGATATACAGGCTGCGCCCCTTTACCACCGATCCCTCATCCGGCTGCTCCAAGCCTGCTGCAATCCGAAGGAGCGTGGACTTTCCGGTTCCGTTGATTCCGATCAGGCCGACCTTTTCCCCCTCATTGATGGAAAATGCCGTATCGTCAAACAGCAGACGTTCGGTATATGATTTCGTTAAATGCTCAATGGTAAGAAGATTCATGGATCCGTTTCCTTTCCCTCATTTGCTATTCAATCACCAGTTCTACCGGACAATGGTCCGAGCCAAATACCTCTGTATGGATTCCTGCGCTTACCAGACGGTCCTTTAAGGCCTCGCTGGTACAGAAATAGTCGATGCGCCACCCGGCATTCTTCTCTCTGGCCTTAAAACGGTAGGACCACCAGGAATACACGCCCTCTGTATCCGGATTAAAATAACGCCAGGTATCAATAAAGCCGGCATCCAGAAGCTCTGTAAATTTTCCCCGCTCCTCATCGGTAAAACCGGCATTTTTCCGGTTGGTTTTGGGATTTTTCAGGTCAATCTCTTTGTGTGCCACATTCAGATCCCCGCAGAAAATCACCGGCTTTTTCTCCTCCAGCTGCTTCAGATAGGCTAAAAATGCTGCTTCCCATTCCATGCGGTAATCCAGCCTTGCAAGGCCGTCCTGAGAATTGGGAGTATAGCAGGTGACAACGTAATAATCGCCAAATTCAGCCGTGATCACACGGCCCTCATGGTCATGCTCCTCAATCCCCAGTCCGTATGATACAGAAACCGGCTCCTCCTTACAGAATAAAGCCGTTCCGGAATACCCCTTCTTCTCTGCATAATTCCAATACTGAAAATACCCCGGAAGCTCAAGGTCAATCTGTCCCTCCTGAAGCTTGCTCTCCTGAATACAGAATACATCTGCATCCGCCTCCTTAAAAAAGTCCAGGAACCCTTTTCCCACACAGGCCCGCAGGCCGTTTACATTCCATGAAATCAGTTTTTTCATACAGAACTCCTTTCCTGATCCAAAAAGCCCTACTGCGGATACTCCAGTCTGGATTCCGGATAGCTGTCAATCTGTTCCAGCACCTTTAAGTATCTTGCAGCCAGATACTTTGCCATCCCCAGATTCATATCCAGATAATTGCCGCAGTCCCTTGCAGAAGCCCCAGGCACCTCACCCTCAAAATCCCGGATAAAGGCAAATAGCTCCACCATCAGAGGCAGAATCTCCCTTGAAGCCAGATTGCCTGCCAGAAGCAGATAAAAACCGGTACGGCAGCCCATAGGACCAAAGTAAATGGTACGGCTTCCATACTCCTTATGGTTTCTTAAAAAGGTAGCTGCCAGATGCTCAATGGTATGCATCTCCGCCGTATTCATCACCGGTTCCTCATTGGGAGAGGTCATACGCAGGTCAAAGGTCGTAATCACCTGATCCCCTACCTGATCCTTTCTTGAAACATATACCCCCGGCTGAAGCCGGATATGGTCGATGGTAAAACTTGCAATTTTTTCCATTTTGAATCTTCTCCTTTTCTTCATTATCTCGCTGCCTGCGGTGTGCACTGCGGTTTGGCCCTGAGGGTGAAAACCGGAGCCCTCAGGGCCAAACCGCAGTGCACACCACAAACCGCCTCTTCTTCCATCCGAAAAGGCAGGACCCTTTGTCCAGATCCTGCCTCCATCTTGTGCCAAAACGCACCTTATAATCAATCATCCTGCTCGTCGCTTTCAGCAACGGTAAATGTAAATCTCTTTCTAGCCATCTCATCGCTTTCCAGATACTCATCATATGTGGTGATCTTGTCAATGAGCTTTCCATTGATGATTTCCATGATGCGGTTGGCTGTTGTCTGTACGATCTGATGGTCACGGGAGGAGAAGATCATCACACCCGGGAACTTGATCATACCACGGTTTAACGCATCAATAGACTCCATATCCAGGTGGTCTGTAGGCTCGTCAAGCATCAGTACATTTGCACCGGAAATCATCAGCTTGGACAGCATACAGCGAACCTTTTCGCCTCCAGAAAGAACCTTTACCTTCTTTACACCATCCTCGCCCGCAAAAAGCATACGGCCCAGGAAACCACGCACATATGTTACATCCTTTTCAGGAGAATACTGGGTCAGCCACTCTACGATAGTATCGTCATTTGCAAACTCAGCGGAGTTGTCCTTGGGAAAATAAGACTGGGTAGTTGTCAGACCCCACTTATAGCTTCCCTCGTCGGGTTCCATCTCACCTGCAAGAATCTTAAAGAGAACGGTCTTTGCACGCTCGTTTGGCCCTACCAGAGCAACCTTGTCCTCTCTTCCCAGAATAAAGGAAATGTCGTCAAGAATCTTCTCGCCGTCAATGGTCTTGCTTAAATGCTCTACGGTCAGAACCTCATTTCCGATCTCACGGGAGGGACGGAAGTCAATGTAAGGATACTTTCTGCTGGATGGCTTAATATCGTCCAGCTCGATCTTTTCCAGGGCGCGCTTACGGGAGGTTGCCTGCTTGGACTTGGAAGCATTTGCAGAGAAACGCTGGATGAACTCCTGCAGCTCCTTAATCTTCTCTTCCTTCTTCCGGTTGGCTTCCTTCATCTGCTTAATAATCAGCTGGCTGGACTCTACCCAGAAATCGTAGTTTCCGGCATACAGCTGAATCTTGCCATAGTCGATATCTGCAATCTGTGTGCAGACCTTATTTAAGAAATAACGGTCATGGGATACCACGATAACGGTATTTTCAAAGTTAATCAGAAACTCTTCCAGCCATGCAATGGCGTCCAGATCCAGGTGGTTGGTAGGCTCGTCCAGAAGCAGGATGTCAGGATTTCCGAATAATGCCTGTGCAAGAAGCACCTTTACCTTCTGTGCGCCCAGAAGATTTCCCATCTGGGAATAGTGGAACTCAGGGCCGATGCCAAGGCCGTTTAACAGGCTCTCTGCATCAGACTCTGCTTCCCAGCCGTTCATGGTGGCAAACTCGCCTTCCAGCTCTGCCGCCTTGATGCCGTCCTCGTCTGTGAAGTCCTCCTTCATGTAGATGGCTTCTTTTTCCTTCATAATCTGGTACAGTCTGGCATTTCCCATGATAACCGTATCAAGCACTGTATACTCGTCATATTTGAAATGATCCTGCTGTAAGAAGGAAAGTCTCTGTCCTGGTGTAATGGCAATCTCACCGCTGGTCGGCTCTAACTGGCCGGACAGAATCTTTAAAAATGTAGACTTTCCCGCACCGTTTGCACCGATCAGTCCATAGCAGTTACCCTCGGTGAATTTGATATTCACTTCCTCAAACAATGCCTTCTTGCCTACGCGAAGGGAGATATTATTTGCACTAATCATGTCTCTTACCTTTCTTTGGAATCTTATTTTTATCGTTCCTCGTCAAAAGAGGGGTCAGAATCTGGCCCCTCTTTTTATGTTTCTCTCAATATCAGATTGTACAGGGAAAACAGGGTTTTTGCAAGGGGATTTTCGGAAAAAATAGGACATTTTGCATCTCCCTACTGTCCCTTCACAATCTCCACTGGAAAATTCATCCCCTCAGAGGTCACATACGTCACCCAGATCGAATCTCCGCTGTCCTCTGACAGCGCACCGTCCTCTATGGGGCAGTTATCCTTTAAAAAGCTCAGTTCTCTTCCGTCCGCTGTTTTCATCGCAAAGGAACTCATGGCATTAGCCGTGGTGGTTCCTTCCTCTGTGGAAATCGTCCACTCTTCCTGCTCCGGCAGGGCCACTACCAGATCCACATCCTCCAGTTTTCCAAGCGGCTCGCCGATATAGGCAATGGCAATCTGGACATCCTCTGCAATCTCCGTCTCTACATCCCGGATATCGCTTAGGGAAATCTCATACTCTTTCCCATCATCTGCCAGAAGCGTAAAGGCAGAACCATCTTCTTTTTCCTCAATCACTGTTCCCTGAAGCATATGATAGCGCCCGGCTTCTGCTGGTTCCTCTGTCTGTGCCGGGGTTGTCTCTGTCTCAGAGGATGCCTCCGATTCTGTGGCTGTCTCTGTCTGCGGAACCGATGAAGACGGCATCTCATCCTGATTTTTGCTGCATCCCGAAGCAAGAAGAACTCCTGCCATCACTGCCACAGCTGTCATATATACCTGTTTTCTCATATTTTTACCTCCGATCTTCCGTCAAAAAACAGAATTTCCATACTTTTACCCAGATGTTACCATCCCTGTCTGAAAAATACAAGAAGTTTTCCCTTACAGTTTCTTAATATTATGCACGGAACGCGCCTATTCCTCAACAAAAACAGACAGCGCCGGAGGATGCTTTTCTCCTCAGGCACTGCCTGCCATTTATTTTCTCTATCAAATCGTTCCATATCTCCCCAGAAAGCTCTGCGTCCGCTCATTATCTGAGGAAAATACCTCCTCTGGTGTTCCCTCTTCCACGATCACCCCGTCTGCCACAAAGATCACACGGTCAGAGATATCTCTCGCAAAGGCCATCTCATGCGTTACAATGACCATGGCGATATGCAGATCCGCAAGGGACTTGATCACCTTTAACACCTCACCGGTCAGCTCCGGATCCAGTGCCGAGGTCGGTTCATCGAAGAACAGGATTTTCGGATTTAACGCCAGTGCCCTGGCAATGGCTACACGCTGACACTGACCGCCGGATAACTGACACGGATAGGCATCGGCCTTGTCCGCCAGTCCCATCTTTTCCAAAAGCTCCATCGCTGTTTTCCGCACTTCTTCTTTATCACGTTTCTGCACAGCTACCGGCGCATCCATCACATTTCTCAGCACCGAATAATGTGGGAACAGGTTAAAATTCTGGAATACCAGGCCATAATTCTGCTGGATTTTCTTCAATTCAGCTTTAGATGCATAAACAGCCTTTCCATCCGCATCATTCCACGCTGCCCTCTCTCCCAGGTAAATCAGCTCGCCACTGTCCATCGTCTCTAACATGGTCGCACAGCGCAGCAGTGTAGATTTACCGGAACCGGAGGGTCCGATGATGGAGACGATCTCGCCCTCTCCTACATGCAGAGAAATATCCTGAATGACACCAAGGTCTCCAAATGATTTTTTTACATGATTCATTTCCAGTAAGTTCATGATATTCCTCCGGGTTTATTCATAATAGGACAGTTTCTTCTCGATCCATTCCATAACAACCGCTACCACAAGGTTGAAGATGTAGTAGAATAGTCCGGCTGCCACAAACGGAATCATACTGGTCTGAGCCGATGCCAGAGCCTTCGCCATGGAAAACATCTCCAGAACACTGATGGTAAATGCAAGAGAGGTATCCTTAACCAGCGTGATCACCTCATTGGTCACCGATGGCAGGATCCGCTTGATCACCTGCGGCAGGATGATGCGGAAAAAGGTCTGACCGCGGCTGTAGCCAAGAAGCTTTGCAGCTTCATACTGGCCATTTGGCATAGACTGGATACCACTGCGGTAAATCTCCGCAAAATATGCCGCATAATTGATGACAAATCCGATCATCGCCGCGATCAGACGGTAATTATTGCTCTTGATCTTAATGCCAAACAGATAGAACGGTCCAAAATAAACAACCATCAGCTGCAGCATCAGCGGGGTTCCGCGCATGATAGAGATATAGGTCTTCACAATTCCCTGCAGGACCTTATTCTTCGACATTCTGCCAAAAGCAATCAGAAGACCAAGGGGCAGGGAAAACACCAGCGTCACCACAAAAATCTCTGTGCTGACCAGCATTCCTCCCGATAACTGTGATATCATGGTATTAATCTGCATAACTCCTGCTCCTTCGCCTTCTGTTTCATTTTAACTGTTATTTTCCAATCGTGGTTACATCACGGCCAAACCATTTCTCAGAAATCTCTGCCATGGTACCGTCTGCTGCCATCTCGTCCAGCGCGCCCTGGACCTTATCTCTTAACTCCTCATTGCCCTTTTTAAAGCCAATGCCGTACTCCTCGGAAGAAAGGGTCTCGTCAAGGATCACGTACTTGTCGGACTCACCTCTCTGCTCGATCTGGTAACCGGCTACGATGACATCCATTGCGATGGCATCTACGGCACCCATCTCCAGATCCATGAATGCGGTGTTGTAATCTGGGGTGGTCTGAAGTGTTCCGAAGGTTGCGCTTAACTCTGCATTATCCTTTAAAGCCGCCTCTGCGGAAGAGTCGGTCTGAACCTCAACAACCTTGCCGGCCAGATCAGCCAGAGAACTGATGCCGGAATCTGCTGCTACAACAAATACCTGGCTGTTGTCCATATAAGGAGTACTCCAGGTGTAATCATCCTCACGTCCGTTCATGGTAAAACCATTCCAGATACAGTCGATAGTGCCGGAACTCAGTTCCATATCTTTTGCATCCCATGCGATCGGCTGCGGAACAAACTCAAGACCCAGTCTGTCTGCAACCTCCTGTGCCAGCTCCAGATCAAAGCCAGTATACTGACCGTCATCTCCTACAAAGCCCATCGGCGGGAAATCCTGGTCAAAACCTACGGTAAAGGTACCACCCAGCTCGCCAGCCTCATCTGCTGCCTCTGCGGTAGTTTCTGCTGCAGTAGTTTCCTCGGCGGAAGTCTCTGCCTCAGTTGCTGCTGCGGTGGTCTCAGCCTGCTTGCTGCCTCCGCATGCAGTCATGGATACCACCATCATACCTGCCATTGCTGCGCTTAACATTCTCTTTCTCATAATTGCTTCCTCCTCATTGCTGTTCCACGATGCACGAACGATAATCCTTTCGCCGCAATGCTTATTGTACACGTACGGCGTACACGTTATCATGGTAGCATAGTAAAGTGTTTCTGTCTACCCTTTTTTCATAAAACGCTGCAGTAAATCTGCATTTTTCAGATTTCCGCTTCCAAACTCCTGTACACTGCAGATCACTGTTCTGCATTTCTCCATCACCTGAAGTGCCTCTTCATAAGCTGCTTCCCCTATTGGTTCATACGGGCGCTCCGAAATAACCTGCACAGCCAGTGCCTTTGCCACCGGATAATCCAGATCGTTCTCATGCAGTACTCCTGCTGCAAAGGGAATTCCCTGACGCTGCAGCTTCCGGTAAACCGGAATTCCGCTTCCGTTTCCGCCAATGACAAAGACCTCCGGCACACCGGATACCGGCGTAAGCTCCACAGATCCGTATTCTGCCTGATAGCTCTCTGCCCGGATTCCAAACAGCGCCTCCATGTTTGCCGCAGTAAAAATTTCCTCCGGCATTCCGCATTTCCAGATTTTATTTTCCCCCACGCACACAATGTAATCCGACACCTTCTGGGCCAGATCCAGCTCGTGCATGGACATTAACACTGCCACCTGCTTCTTACGCACCAGCGTTTTTAAGATTGTCAGCAGTTCCATCTTATGGCGGATATCCAGAAACGAGGTCGGCTCATCCAGAAGAATGATCTGCGGCTGCTGGCAGATAGCCCTGGCCAGCAGGATCCGCTGTTTCTGACCATCACTGATCCGGGAAAACTCCCGGTCTTCCAGTTCTTCTGCGTGCACCATGGCAAGTGCCTCCCGCACAATAGCACGGTCCGTTTCCGACAGTATTCCGAAATGTCCGGTATGGGGATAACGCCCCATGGCCGCCACATCAAAGCAGGTCATAAGCTCTGGCTGCATCCGCTCCGTCATCATCACCGCCATCCGGCGGGCAATCTCCGTTTCCGGCCACTGTTCCATCATCCGGCCGTCCAGACTGACCACGCCCCCCACCGGCTTTAACTGTCCGGCAATGCTTTTTAAAATTGTGGACTTTCCCGCTCCATTCGGGCCGATCAGTGTCACAATTTCCCCTCGCGAAGCATGAATGCTGATCTCACGGATCCATGCCTTTCCATCATAGCCGGCCGCAAGATTTTCTGTTCTCAGATATGCCTCTTCCTGTCTCAACACTTCCATTCTCCTTTCCCTGCTGCTCATTTCCGGCTTCTGCCCCGGATCATAAGCCAGATCACCACCGGTGCTCCAAACACTGCGGTCACCGAACTGATAGAAAGCTCCGTGGGCGCAAACAGAGTCCGGGCGATCAGATCACTGAGCAGGCAGAAGACTGCGCCGCCTAGAAAGCAGCCTGGGAGCACTACAATGGGCTTTGCCGTTCCAAAGAGCCGCTTTACCAGCTGCGGCACAGCGATGCCCACAAAAGATACCGGTCCCGCAAAGGCCGTCACACAGGCCGAAAGGATGCTGGATAAAAGGATCAGCTCTGCTCGAAACCGTTTTGCATTCACGCCAAGGCTCCTGGCATACTCCTCGCCCAGCTGATAAGCGCTGATGGGCTTTGCCATGCAAAATGACAACACGGATACAGGAAGCACCACCGCCGCCATGACCCGCACCTGATCCCAGGTCGTACCGGAAAAGCTGCCCATGGACCAGTTGTGTAAATTTACAATGTTGGCGTCGTCTGCAAAGGTCACCACGAAATCCGTGATTGCAGAACAGATATAGCTGATCATAACACCGCATACCACCAGCACAGGCATCTGCCTTACCCGCCGTGCGATCACCAGTACAAACCCCATGGAAAGCATGGATCCGGCAAACGCCGCCACGATCATGGACGCGGATCCCATAAAAAGACCCTTTCCCAGAAACAGGATCATGACGAAAGCCACCACCAGCTTGGCCCCGGAAGAAATCCCCAGAACAAAAGGTCCTGCAATAGGGTTTGCAAAAAAGGTCTGGAGCAAAAATCCAGACACGGAAAGAGCCCCGCCAAGCAGCGCGGCAGCAAAAAGGCGCGGCAAACGGATGTCCCACAGGATATGAAAGGCTGTACTTTCCCGGTCTGCTCCCGACAGAATCTCACACATATCCCGAAGGGACAGGGAAACACTGCCCACGCTGAAGCTGAGTGCTGCCAGAATGACAAACAAACCTGCCAGCAGCAAAAAGACCAGTCTGCAGCGCACTGTTCGATTTTTCACACTTCCTCTCCTCCTGTCTATTCTGTGGTCACTTCAGCCGGTGCAGATAATGGAGGCTGTTCTCATCCGGCACAGTCTCCGAAAGTACTGCATGAAGATCTAAGATCATATCACCAAGTCCCATGGTTTCCTGGAACATATTTTTCCCGGTGCACCACACATTTCCGTTCTTCACTGCTTTAAAATCTTTCAGCAGCGGACTTTTCTGCAATAGCTCATCCATTGTTTGCAATTCCCCTTCTATGGTGCTGTTGTAGATCAGACAGTCTGCCTCCTTTGCTTCTGCATAAAAGGTTTCCATCTGCATATTCATGGTAGAAAGGGCATTCTCATCCATATCAGCCGTCTTCGGTACATAGCTTCCGCCAGCCAGCTCGATCATTTTGGCCACGTAATCACCCGGTTTTCGTACATTCACCGCACCATTAGACGTAATATAGAAAAAAGCTGCGCTTTTTCCGACAGACTGTCCGGTCAGCACCGTATCAAGCTGCTGCACCTGCTCTTGAAACAACTGCTCCGCCGTCTCTTCCGCATCAAATAACACGCCATACAGCCGGATCCACTCCATTCTTCCCAGCGGATGCTCCTCATAGCTGGAACGCTCCACAAACACCGGGATCTTTAACTGCTCTAACTGTGCCTTCACATCTGGCACGTGATAGATCATCGTGGATTCCAGTGCCAGATCACAGCCGGAAGAAAGGATCTGCTCATAATCCGGTGCGCTGTATTTTCCCGCATAGGATAGTGTCCCATCTTCCATAGCCTGTCTGGCCGCATCCACATACCATCCGGACTCCTTCGTTCCGGACAGCGTGATCCGGTCCACACGGCCCAGGGCCGCGATCAGGTCCATAGCCGATGTCGCTGCCAGGTACACATGATCCAACGGTTTTTGCAAAACAGTAATCGAGGCTGGAAGCCCCTCTGGCACGGCAGCTCCTTCCGGCACCACCAGACAGGTACTGTCATCCTGCACCTGAATCAAATCGTAGCCGCCGTCATAATAATCCACCGAAAACTGCTTCGCATAGGAAAGCTCCATACTGCGCTCCGGCCTCATGTCCTTCCAGACCGGAGCAGAAGCCTTCTCCTGAGTTATTTCTGCTTTCTGATTCACTCCCGTCTCCTGCCCTGGCTTCGCCTTCCCACCGCAGGCCGAAATTTCCACTGCAAGAAGCACTGCAAGCACTCCGGTCAAGGCCCTGCGGTACAAGCACATATTCCCACATTTCCTCATATCTGCCCTCACTCTGTTACGGTTCGCACACTGTTCAATCTGCTTTCTCATTCTGTCTTGATACTCGAAGAATCAAACAGCAGCGTGTATTCAATCTCATGGGGCGTACTCATAGCCGTAGTATCGGCTGCTACCGCCATCTTCCGGTCAAACACCGTTACCGGGATTTCAAACACAGAAGTTTCTCCGCCCTGATTGACCGGAAGGAATTTTTCCTCTCCAACCTTCATATAATCGTAGTTCGGACTGCTCCACACAACCTCTGCAACCGCCTTCTGATCCTTTACGACCAGCTTCGCCGGAGATTCCACGCTCACCCTGCCGGATCCTCCCTCCATGGACACCTCCACAGTATAGCAGCCATCGGCCAGTCCCAGACTCTCTGCTGTCACCTGGGCCGCATCCGTCAGCGCATCAGCCGGAAGAGAATCCGCCCGAAATACCAGAACACGGTCATACCATTTTTCTTTCTTCTTGCTGAATGCGGCGCAGTCCAGTTCCTTATCCAATGCTTCCACCGGAACCGTGAAATGATGGCTCCCATCCGCAGCTTCCTCAAATGGGATCATCTTCTCCTCCGGCGCCTTTGCCGCTTCTTCCCCAGTTCCCATGTAAAGCTTCAGATAACCGGTACCTCCCATCTTCATATCGGCCGTCATACTGCCATCATTCACAGTCAGCTCGCATGCCTCGATCCGAAACATGCTGGAGCTGGAATCCACCTGAATCTGGTACACTCCATCTCTTAATTCTGACGCCAAAACCGGTGTCATCCCTTCGGTCCCAACACTCTGCTGCTCTGCAGTCTCTTCCGTCGCTGCCACGGTCTCACTTACCTGTACCGACATTGTCTCGCTGCTCTGTGCCGGCAGTGTCTCTGCCTGATTTTTTTCACCGCAGCCTGCTGCCAGTACACTGCTTAAGCATACTGCTGCCATAATTCCGTATATATTTTTTCTCATATTTTCATCCCTATCAAAACGGGCGGCCGGAATTCCATCCGCCGCCCATTCTCTGTCTTATTTTTATACTATTTTGATTACTTCAGGCTGTCGATAGCTGCCTGCGCATGCTCTGTAAACAGCTGCTGGATCGGCTCTAACTCGCCTAAGCCACGAACCAGACAGGTTACATCGTAACCCGCTTTCTCAAACTCCTTCTTCCAGGAACCATCCTCATCGCCTGCCATATCGTTATTTGCATGGTCACCGGCAACGATCATGAGCGGCTCCAGAACAACCTTCTTGTACTCGCCCTCTTTCACTTTAGCGATAACATCTTCCAGGCTCGGCTCCGCCTCTACGGTACCTACATAGTAATGCTCATAACCCTCAGAAGCAAGCATATCCTGCATTTTTGCGTAAACAGCATTGGAGTCAGCCTCAGTACCGTGACCCATGAAGCAGATTGCGGTCTCACCGTCATCATACTCAGCGGTAGCCTCCGTAATTGCCTTGATCACTGTCTTGAAATCATCATCACTGGTTAACAGCGGCTGGCCGATGGCTACTTTATCAAATGCGTCAGAATACTGTGCCACTTCGTCTGCAAGATCGTTGTACTCCAGGCCGTTCATCAGATGGGTCGGCTGGATGACCAGGGTCTTTACTTTATTGTCAACGGCACGCTTTAATGCCTCATCTACGTTATCGATCGTTACATCATCTCTGGATTTCACATGATCAATGATGATCTGGCTGGTAAAGCCACGTCTTACAGAATAATCCGGAAATGCCTTTTCCATTGCGTTCTCGATCGCTCCGATGGTAAGACGGCGGCTGTCGTTGTAGCTGGTTCCGAAGCTTACTACCAACAGCTCCTGTTCTCCGATCTCATCCTGATTTCTTGTGTTGTCCATAGATGCATCTCCAGTATCGTAATTTTCTTCGTCTTCCTCCTCAGCCGGAGCTTCTTTCGTCTCAGCCTCGGTAGTTTCCTCTGCCGCCTCAGTCGTGGTTTCCTCCGCTGTAGTTGCCGCTTCTTTCTCTGCCTTTCCCGCACAGCCTGCCATCATCGCAGCAGAAAGCGCAGTCACTGCAAATAATGCTGTCAGTGTTCTCTTTTTCATGATATGTCCTCCTCTAAAATGGTATGGTGTAAAACCATCCGTACTGACACTATCGATTTTGGAATACCCGGAACATACCACGAACAATGGCCTGAACAACCCTGAGAAAAATTCTGAAAAGATCCTGCGGCACGACCAAGTCCTCGTGGTCTGGAATGCTCCTGTACCAACAGCAGGCAGGTTTCCTGGCTCGCAGCTCCACACACTTCAGATTACCTTCCCAGTCTCCAAAAACCAGTGGCTGCCATGCCGTTTTGACATGCGCATAATCCGGTGCTCCCTGCTTACAGTGACGAGATCGCGCAGGTTTTCCACCTGCTTCCCTTTTACCCGAAATCCTTCTATCCGATTCCGGCACCTGCTGTCCTATTTTCGATATGTCCTCATCATACCATCCACACATGGAAAAGGCAATGAAAAAGCATTATTTTCTCTTTTATATCTCCTGCCCCCTGGCCAGTTTTCTGATATACGGAACGACCATTACCGCAGCGACCAACAGAGATATTATTTCAGCCACCGGAGTTGCCCAGGCCACACCGCGAATCCCGAATATATGGTTAAACAGAAGCATAAATGGTACATCCACCGTTCCCTTGCGCAGCACGGACAGAATAATGGGCTGTCTCTTTTTTCCGGTGGCCTGAAACACAGTCAGTGCAAAAAATGTCATGGGGCTGGCAGAGCAGATAATCCGCAAAAATCTTCAGCCATACGCTACCGTCTCACGGTTATTGATGAACAGCCTGCTCACGGCAGACGCCTGTGTATACAGAAGCACCGCAATGGCCAGGGCCACGCCAAGGCTGAAGACACACAGAGTGCGGATCGCATCCAGCATACAAAACAGAAATCCCTGCGGCTGTTCAGATGCAGAATGCGCCGCAGCGTGATGCCTTTTTGCGTTCTCCACCTCCCAAAAAGCGCGAGATCAGGCTCGCCCCTCCCACACCAAACAAATTCGCGAGCGCTGTCATAAACATAAACAGAGGCACAGCCAGCGTCAGAATCGCCTGTGGAACCGGCATGCTGCAAAACAGTTCCTCATTCTTTTTTCCTTTTTCCATGTTAAGAACACCTCTTTTCGCCCTGTTTCAGGCTTTCGATATAGCACTGCACCGCAAAATGAAAGCTGTCATCCACCGCCGCCGGATAGTGGGAGAAGAACCCCTGCTCCTCCTGCGCCACAGATCCATGGACTATGGCCCGAAATAAGCGCCGGTAATGAATGCTTTCCTCTTCTTTTAAATGAAAATCTTCCAGCATTTTTTTTAACGGGTCTGTAAACAGAACCGCCGCGTCATCCCGCACTCGCTTATCTTTTGCCGACATGGCCATGATCAGCCAGTATAGCTCCCGATGTTTTTTCGCAAAGTTTCTGTATGTGTCTGCCAGCTGGCGTACGGCATCTTCTCCATGCCTTCCCTCCATGGCCTGCATCTCCATCTCATTAGGAGGCAATTTTCTATATAATTAAAACAAAAACGCCCCGGACGCGTTTCACATATCGTCCGGGACGTTCCCATTTTTCTTATTTTATTTTCCGTAGTAAGCTCTTAAGTACATTTCTTTGATCTCACTCATCAGCGGGTATCTCGGGTTTGCGCCGGTGCACTGGTCATCAAATGCCTGTTCTACCATGGCATCCAGAGTATCCAGGAAGTATTTTTCATCTACACCATACTCAGCAATAGTCTTCTTCACGCCGACTGCTGCTTTCAGCTCCTCAATCTTCTCAATGAGCTTCTTCACTGCCTCTTCATCCGTCTTTGCCTGAATGCCAACGAAACGTGCACACTCTGCATAACGGGCCATGGTATGCGGATACTGGTACTGAGAGAAGGTTCCCATCTTTCTTGGGCACTCAGCAGAGTTATACTCTACAACCAGAGAAATCAGCAGTGCGTTAGCGATACCATGCGGCAGGTGATGGAACGCGCCCAGCTTGTGTGCCATAGAATGGCAGACACCTAAGAATGCGTTTGCAAATGCCATACCAGCCATGCAGGAAGCGTCAGCCATCTTGCTTCTTGCCTCTACGTTTCCGCCGTCATTGTATGCCGTCGGCAGATACTCAAATACGTTCTTCATAGCCTTTAATGCAAGGCCATCTGTATAGTCTGTTGCCATAACAGAAGCATATGCCTCCAGTGCATGAGTCAGAACATCCACACCTGATGCACTGGTTAAGCCCTTCGGCTGGCTCATCATATTATCAGTATCTACGATGGACATGTTCGGAAGCAGCTGATAATCTGCTAACGGATACTTCACACCGGTCTCCTGATCGGTGATAACCGCAAATGGAGTTACTTCGGAACCAGTACCGGAAGAGGTCGGGATTGCCACAAAATAAGCTTTTTCTCCCATCTTCGGGAAGGTATAAACACGTTTCCGGATATCAATGAAGCGCATTGCCATGCCCTGGAAATCCACTTCCGGATGCTCATACATAACCCACATGATCTTACCTGCATCCATTGCGGAGCCACCGCCCAGTGCGATGATGACATCCGGCTGGAATGCAGTCATAGCCTTTGCACCTTCCATCGCATTTGCCAGGGTCGGGTCCGGCTGTACATTGGAGAAGCACTGGTAAACAATGCCCATCTCATCCAGTTTATCGGTAATCGGTTTTGTATAACCATTCATATAAAGGAAGGAGTCCGTTACAATAAATGCTCTCTTCTTGCCCATGACATCCTTCAGCTCACTTAAAGCTACCGGCATACAGCCTTTCTTGAAGTATACCTTCTCCGGTGCGCGGAACCACAGCATGTTTTCTCTCCTCTCAGCAACAGTCTTAATGTTCAGCAGATGTTTCACGCCTACGTTCTCAGAAACAGAGTTACCGCCCCAGGAACCACAGCCCAGTGTCAGGGATGGAAGCAGCTTGAAGTTATACAGATCGCCAATACCGCCCTGAGATGACGGGGTATTAACCAGGATACGGCAGGTCTTCATGGCAGCTGCATGTTTTGCCATCTTCTCTTTCTCGTTTACATTGACATAGAGGGAAGATGTGTGGCCATAACCGCCATCTGCAACCAGGCGCTCTGCCTTTGCAATCGCCTCATCAAAAGTCTGAGCCTTGTACATAGCCAGAACCGGTGAGAGTTTCTCGTGTGCAAACTCCTCACTGATATCTACAGACTCTACCTCTCCGATCAGGATCTTGGTATCCTCCGGCACCTCAACACCAGCCATCTTTGCGATCTTATATGCACTCTGACCTACGATCTTTGCATTTAAGGATCCGTTGATAAGAATGGTTTTTCTTACTTTCTCAATCTCGTCTGGTTTTAAGAAATAGCAGCCGCGGTATACAAACTCTTTTTTCACTGCCTCATAAACCGGTGCAAGAACCGTTACCGACTGCTCAGACGCACAAATCATACCATTATCAAAAGTCTTGGAATGGATGATGGAATTGACTGCCAGCTTGATATCAGCAGTATCATCAATGATTGCCGGGGTATTTCCTGCACCTACTCCCAATGCCGGTTTTCCGGAAGAATATGCTGCCTTTACCATACCCGGACCACCGGTTGCCAGAATAATATCAGCATCCTTCATTACCGTGTTAGTCAGCTCCAGGGACGGAACATCGATCCATCCGATAATTCCCTCCGGTGCACCAGCTTTTACGGCTGCGTCCAGAACAACTTTCGCTGCTGCAATGGTGCAGGCTTTTGCACGCGGATGTGGGGAAATGATAATAGCATTTCTGGTCTTTAAACAGATCAGGGTTTTAAATATTGCGGTGGAAGTCGGATTGGTTGTTGGGATAACGGCTGCAACCAGACCGATCGGCTCTGCAATCTTCTTGATACCGTATGCCTTATCTTCTTCGATCACGCCGCAGGTTTTCATATCTTTATATGCATTGTGAATATGCTCTGCTGCGTAGTTGTTCTTGATCACCTTATCCTCTACCACGCCCATGCCAGTCTCTTCCACTGCCATCTTTGCCAGTGGAATACGCATCTGATTTGCTGCGATTGCAGCTGCGTGGAAAATTTTATCAACCTGCTCCTGAGTATAGGTTGCAAATACCTTCTGTGCATCACGCATAGCGGCCATCTTTGCTTCCAGTGCCTCTACGCTATCGATGATTTCCGGAACTGCTGTCATCTCTTTCTTTGCCATGTTTTTATCCTCCAACGGTTTTTGAATGGGGTTTATAAACTTTCGTTAA
>ERZ773162.413-NODE-413-length-51225-cov-10.667149_pt1 | contig 51225 bp, 49 predicted proteins | sample MGYA00511113_ERZ773162 | MGnify/ENA primary metagenome ERZ773162 (study PRJEB29015, sample SAMEA2737807) | human gut metagenome | biome: human gut; feature: human-associated habitat; material: faeces | place: China | collected 2012 ... | reverse complement strand
ATGCCGACGGCCGGCAGCCGCCTGCTGGAATTTGCGCAAGAGTCTGGACAGTACCCTTCAAAATCAGAGGAATCGCTTGCGTCTACGGGCAATAATGATCAGATTTTCTACGGAACATGTAGAGGCAACTGCGCGGGCGGCTGCGCGCTCAAGATAAAAGTTCGCGACGGCTTTGTCGTGCAAACAGAGATGGGTGAGCAGGCGCAATCCGCCTTTAATAGAATTTGCCCAAAGGGTTTGAGTCACGCCCAGAGAACCTATTCGCCTCAGCGAATTCGGTATCCCATGCGTCAGAGTGGAGGCAAAGGATCGGGTGTATGGGAGAGAATTTCGTGGGATGAAGCAATCGAAGAAATTACTTCAAAATGGAAGCAATATCAAGCTGAGTCGGGAAACTCCAGCATTGTTTTTAGCACCGCGACAGGTGTTCTTTCTGTAAACAAGGACATCTATGGATATCTGCAAAAACTTATGGGTGGTAGCAGTACGGCAATCTGTTACGACGGAGCTGGTTTGTCGATCTTGCAAAAGATGATTGGTTACGGCTTGTTTGGCTCTGGGAACAATCCGGGGTGCGAGCGGGATTCCAAGGTTGTTTTCCTTGTGGGTGCAAATGCTCATCTTGCTCTGCTCAACAGTTGGCATTTCCTTCAAGAAGCTCGTGCGGCGGGTGCCAAGCTGATTCATATCGACCCTGTTCGCACGCTCACTTCGCAACAGTGCGATCAGTTTGTGCCCATTACCCCGGGCGCAGATGCGGCATTGTTTTTGGCAATGACGAAGTACTGTATCGAACAAGGATGGGCTGACGAGGATTACCTGGGCAAAAACACCGTGGCTCCTTTTCTCATTCATGAAGATACGGGTTATTACGTACGTATGAGCGATTTGGGTCTCGAACCTCTAGTCGGTGATCCTGATCCAACTACGGGGGAGGAGACACTAGTAGATGCAATTATGGTCTGGGATTCAGAGACAGGGAAGCCTGCAGTGGCTGACACTGTCGAGCATCCTCAGTTGACGGGAGCATTCGAGCAAAACGGAATCAAAATGCGACCAGTATATCAGGGCCTTCTCGATCATCTTGACGAGTGGTCGCTTGAGAGGGCATCAGAAATTTGCGATATTCCTGTCGACACCATTGCGGAAATGGCACGCATGTTTGCTCAAGACGGCCCATCGACAGTCTATATGGGATTTGGAATAGACCACTATAACGGAGGTCATAAAACATACCAGGCCATCATTACTTTTCTAGCCGTAACAGGGCAGTTCGGCACTTCCGGATCGGGGCTTTCCGGCGTGTCGTCTGGCAGCAATGTCTATTTCAGCAATCCAAATCTCTCAGTGGCTAATGCTCAGACGGGTCCCGTTGTGGGCACTGTTAAGCTGGCTTCAGTAAAAGAGCAAGGTGCTATAGGGGATATCCCACTCGATATTCGCAGTATTTTCTTCTATGGGCATAACTACATTTCCAACGTGACGGAGCGACTTAAGGCAATTGAATGCCTGAAGTCCATCGATTTGGTCGTTGTGGCTGATATTGCCATGAACGATACGACTGAGTATGCGGACATCGTATTGCCTGTATGTGGATGGATGGAGACTCAGGACATATACTCTGGCGGTCCGGTTCCTATCATGAAGCTGCAAGAGCGAGCTATCGAGCCACTGTATGAGTCGAAGAACGACTTTGAGATCGGATGTCTTTTAGCTGAGCGAATGGGATTTGGGGACAAGGTTTCGTGGGGTCACGAAGAATACCTGGCTGCATTTTTCGATAATGCTCTCTGTGGCTCTCTCGGTTACACTCTCGAGCAACTAAAGAAGGAAAAGACGCTTGCTCTTCTGCCTCAGACCGACGGCAGGTATCCCCATGGTGCAAATGGAGTGTTTCCGACCGAGACGGGAAAACTGCAGTTCTACTTGGAGAAGTATTCGCGTGGAGTTGGCTTCGAAGGGATGGACAACGGTGACGAGGTGAACGAGGCCGATGAGCAATTTGCAACCTTTATGCCGCCTCATGAAGCGTGGCGCGAGAATCCACTTATTGAAAAATATCCCCTTCAGTTTATGTCGATGCGAAATCGCTTTACTACGCATTCTCAGTTCTATGACGTAGCGTGGTTTAGGGAAATAATGCCTGAGCCTATCCTGAAACTCAATCCCGATGATGCCGCTGCACGAGGGATTAGTGCGGGAGATACGATTAGGGCCTATAACGATCGGGGATATGTTGTGCTTAAAGCTGAGATCGATGCTGGATTGCGTCCAGGCGTGACAGTTTATCCGAAGGGATGGCAGGCCTCTCAGTTCATAGATGGCCATGTTTCAAACCTCACTTCAAGCTATACGATTCCCTCAATGTATAACAATTACTATTTCGACACTCTTTGCGAAGTGGAGAGGTGTGAGGAGGATTAGCATGCGCTGTGGAATGGTTATAGATACAAGCAGATGTGTGGCGTGTCATGCGTGTGAGATTGCTTGCAAGTCGGCGAACAATGTTCCTGAGGGGGTGTTCTGGAATAGAGTTTTGACCGATGGCGGTTCGGGCATCGAGACGCTTGCTGGAGAGTATCCGAATGGGACTATTAGCGTTATGCCGGTGTCATGCCAGCACTGTGAAAATCCAGCGTGCGTTAAAGTGTGTCCCGTGGGGGCCACGTATAAAGATCCCGAAACGGGAGTCGTTCGTCAGGATTATGAAAAGTGCATTGGCTGTCGTATGTGCATGTCCGCATGTCCGTATACTGGTGTACGCTCGTTCAATTGGGATGAGCCAAAGTATATGCTCGACTTCGCGACTGGCGATGCTGAGGTTCCTCCCCATCAGGGGCATACTGTTGAGAAATGCACCTTCTGCTATCAGAGAATTTCGCAGGGTCAAACGCCAGCTTGTATGGTGCTTTGTCCTGGCCGAGCTCGCTTTTGGGGCGATCTCGATGATCCCGATTCCGAAGTATCGCGACTGATACGTGAACGCGAATACAAGCAACTGCTTCCTGAAGAAGGAACCAAGCCTTCGGTGTACTACCTGGTATAGGGTGCGTCCCTCTCTTCGGCAATGCGCGCGCCGCTGGGCGCGGCGCGCCTGACTCTAGGAGATTCTCATGTCTGATTTCTCTTCTGGGGCCATCGTTGATGATGACCTCGACCTCAGTGCGGCTAGGGGCCGCAAGAAGGCCCGCGAGGCAGCGGGCGCCAAAGCCGCCGCATGGGGCGGCAAGGGGCTGAACGCCGCCATCGGCGTTTCGGCCGCGGTGATGGTCGCCGGCATCGTGCTCTGGGGCGTGCAGCTTTCGGGCGGCATGGTCCAGACCGGCATGCGCAACCTTGACTCGTGGGGCCTCTACATCACCTCCTTCATGTTCTTCGTGGGCCTCTCCGCCGGCGGCCTCATCATCTCGTCGGTTCCCAAGGCGTTCGGCATCGCGGGCTTCGGCGGCATCTCCAAGGTGGCCGTCATGAGCTCCATCGCCTGCACCGTGGCCGCCATCGGCATGGTGGTGGTGGACCTGGGACAGCCGGCTCGCCTGTGGGAGCTGTTCGCCTATTCCAACCTAGGCAGCCCGCTCATGTGGGACATCGTGGTGCTGGGCACCTACCTGATCCTGTCCTGCGTGTACCTGTGGGCCCAGGTGCGGGCCGACGCGGGCAAAGTGTCCCACACTGCTCTGCGCGTGATCTCGGTCGTGGCGCTCGTCACCGCCGTGCTCGTGCACTCGGTGACCGCCTGGATCTTCGGGCTTCAGCAGGGCCGCGAGATGTGGCACACGGCCCTGCTCGCCCCCTGGTTCGTGTCCTCGGCGCTTGTGTGCGGCACGGCGCTCGTGATGGTGGTCGCCATCGCGCTGCGCCGCTCGGGATACCTCTCGCTCGACCAGTCCTATCTGGTGAAGCTCGCGAAGCTGCTCGGCGCCTTCGTGATGGTGGACCTGTACTTCTTCGGCTGCGACCTGCTCACTGAGGCGTTCCCCGGCGGCTCGGGGGCCGAGGTGGTCGCCATGCTGACGGCCGGCCCGCTCGCCCCTTACTTCTGGACGGAGGTCGTCGGCTGCGCCCTCTGCGCCGTCATTTGCTTCACGCCGGCGCTGCGCACCAACGCCCTGCTGGTCGCCGGCTCGCTGCTCGCGATCCTCGGCATCTTCTGCAAGCGCGTGCAGCTGCTCGTCGGCGGCTTCCAGATCGCCAACCTGGACTACGCCGGCCCGCTCACTCCCATGCAGCACACGGCCTTCGATTCCGGTCTCGCGGGCATCTATGGCCAGATGGTCTACTGGCCGACCCCGCTCGAGTTCGGCGTGACGCTCGGCGTGGTGGCACTTGCGGTGCTGGTGTTCCTGCTGGGCATCAAGTTCCTGCCCCTTCGCCCGAAAGACGACGAGGCGCCTTCCGAGTAACCGTCCCTCTTATGTGCAGGCCCGCGCCGCCCCTTCCCGGCGCGGGTCCCTTTGGTGAGATAGACTTGGCACATTCGCGAGTGTGGTTTCGGAAGGAATGATCCCCAAAGGGGCTCGCGGGAAATAAAAGTGGAGCGCGGGGGCGAGATTTTCGAGTTGTTAGGTGTCGATGTGCGCGTCGTCGGCCGCATCGACAAGGAGAAAACTGTGCGACCTGGGGTTTTTATCCTCCGCTTCCTCTGTGAGCCTTCCGAATGCATGGGCAAACCTCTAACAACTCGAAAATCTTAACCCGAAATGATTCGAAAATTGTCTGGCTCAGTGAAGGGGAGGAGGTTTGCGATGCCTAAGAAGTTGGTCGCTGCCGTTGTCTTGGCGGCGCTCGTGATCGCGGTGGCGGTGGTCGGTTTTGCAGCTGTGCCTTCGTCGGCTATCCAGCCCATCGCTGCAGATTCCCCGTGTCCCGCCGCGGGGTGCGCATCGGGCGTGTGCCACGGGTTCGACGCGGTGCCCGAGTCCGACGGCGTGCACGAGATGATGTGCCCTGAGGCCGGCTGCGCGTCGGTGGAGTGCCATGGGTGGGACTCGCTCATCGGGCGCTACCACCAGGCCTCCGACATGTCGCTGAACGTGTGGATTCTCATGCCCGTGGCGCTGGTGCTGGGTTTGTGGCTGCTTGTGCGCCGCATGGGTCGCCCGGGTCGCGTCCATGACGATAGTAGGGCCGATGACGGGATGGCTGAAGCGTCGTCGCCCGTCGCATCGTCCGAGCGGCATTGCGCAGAAAACTTGATGACCGCTGGCGAAGAGGAGGCCTGTTGTGAAGCGTAGCCATGTGCTGTTCGACGTGGTCGTGCTTGCCGTGTACCTGCTGGCGGCCAATCCGGCTCTTACGGGCATTCCGCCGCACGAGCTCATTGGGCTCGGTGCTTTCATCGTGGTCGCGGCCCATGTGAGCGTAAGCGCCGACGGCCTGGGTGGCCGCGGACGTGTGGGACAGCTCGCTTTGAACGCGGTATTGCTACTGTCGTTGGCCGCCTGCGCTGTGTCCGGCGTCATGGTGTCGGGGACGGTGCTGCCCTCCCTGGGGCTGTACGCGACGGGCTACCACTTTTGGGATCCGCTTCACGCGGTGGCGGCCAAGGTGCTCTTGGCGGCCCTGCTCGTGCATCTGGTCGTGCGCGCTCCCGCCGCGCTGGCGGTTCTACGGCAACGCAGGGGTCTTCGCGCTGCGGAAAGCGATTGCCTGATGGGCAGCTGATCCAAGTTCGTCTTCCACCCCGCTTTTCTTCGCTATACTGTGCCGCAGAGAAATCGACGGCGCGCTTGCGATGGGCGATGCCGGACGGCGGAAAGGAGCGGGGCCGTGGCATTTGGAAAAGAAGAGGTGTGCGCGTATCTGGACGAACGAGGGGTTGCCTACGACCGGGTCGATCACGAGGCGGTGTTCACTATGGGGGCGATGGACGCGCTGGAATTGCCCTTCGCCGAGGCCGTGGTGAAGAACCTCTTTCTGCGCGATGACAAGAAACGCAACTACTATTTGATCGTCATGCCCGAGGACAAGCCCGCGAACCTGAAGGCGCTCAGGGTAGCCCTCGAGGCGCGGCCCTTGCGCTTTGCCTCCGAAGACGATTTGCAGGGCATCCTCGGCTTGCGTGGCGGTGCGGTGTCGCCTTTCGGCGTGTTGAACGACGAAGAGGGAAAAGTCCAGGTGGTGATCGACGAGGCCCTGCGCGATTGGCCGGCTGTGGGCGTGCATCCCAACGACAACACGGCCACCTTGCGTGTGCCCCTGCCCGATCTGCTGGCGCTGTTCGAAGATCGCGGTGTGCCCTATCGGTTCGTAGGTATGGATGCGGTTCCCGCGCAATAAAGCCCTGTCGTTTCGGCGCCCTGTTGGGGGCGGCATGACACGGGGGCGTGAGCCCGGGCCGTCTGCAAAACTCATCGGCACTAAGCATGGAGTTGCGACGCTGGCTGTGAAGCCCTGCCGTCAACGAGCGTGCGCAATGCTATGCTTCTCTCTAATAACAGACCATCCGCAAAGGAGGAACTTCCATGACCGTATCTGCTGATGTGTGGCAGGCGCGCGCGGCGATGTGCGAATTGCTGGCGCTGTCGTTCCGCTACCCGGAGGACAAGGTGCTCGCCGAGGCCATCGCCTCGGGGGAATGGGGCGAGGCTGCCGACGAAATTGCCGGAGCGCTCGGGCTCGACTGGAGCGCCGATGCGGCCCCCGGTGCCGCCGAGGCCGCCGCGCTGCCCGATCCGGTTGAGATTCAGAAAGAGCTGCGCCCCGAGGCTACGCGCCTGTTCGTGGGCGCTCCGCAGGCCGCATGCAGCCCGTACGAGGGCGTATGGCGTGCGCATGCCGAGGGCGTGCAGCCGCTGCTGTTCGTGAACCCGCATTCCATGGCTGTCGAACGCTTCTGCAGGGCCTGCGGGCTGGGCCGTCCCGAGGGCACCAACGAGCCGCTCGATGCGGTGTGGACCGAGTTGGAACTGTTGGAGTATTTGGCCCTGCGCGCCGCGGCCGACGCTCTTGATGCCGAGGCCGAGGACGACCTCGGCGCTGGCGGCGACGGCGCTCCCACCGAGGAGCAGGCCGAGCAGTACAAGGAGATCGGCGACGAGATTGACGAATTCGACGCGGAGGACGACGGCCCCGAGCCCGGCGACGTGGTGGCCTCGGCCGACTTGCCCGGCGGCTCGCCCGAGGCGGCTTGGGATGAGTTCATGGCCGACCACGCGAAGGTGTGGATGCCCCAGTTCGCCGAGGCCTGCGAGGCGGATTCTCGCGCGCCGTTCTACAAGCAGGCCGCCAGCCTGCTCGCCGCCTTCATCAAATAGCGCCGGCTTCTACGATATTGAGCTATTTCGAGGGAACCTGCTGCAAGGTTCCCTCTTTTTTGTTCGCATCCCCGTGTGTCTAAAACGGCATTTTCCGGCCCTTCGGAGAAAGTGATTGCGACCTGGCGATATGGCCATAAAATGCCAGGTCGTGGTTGGTGCCGCATTTTAGAGTTTTAGACACGAGGCTTCGGCGGATGGGTCTTGTTGAACTGGGCCCAGACGCCGGAATAGAGGATGGAGTCCATGAGGTGCGCGTCCTGCACCAACGGCAGATGCTCGTAGGGGGCGGCCGCGTCGGCGGCGGCTAGGGCCAGCGTGGCGCGCACGGCCTCGGCGTCCGAGCCGAGCGCCACGAAGGGGTTGTAGCTGCCTGAAGCGGCATCGTCGTCGAAGTCCACGGCGGCGTCCATCAAGTAGATGAAGCGCCCGAGGCCGCGCCCCAGCTCTTCCATGGTTTTGGTCCAGGAGCCCTGGTTATGGGTGAATAGCCGCCCGAGCATCCGCCCGAACTCGTGGGCCGCGGCATCGGGGTCGAATGCGAGGACGGTATCGGTTGCGTCTGCACTAAAAGGAGAGTCGCAAGCTGTTCCGGCGCCGCCCGAAAGAGCATCTTCGTTGCTGCGCCCGGCCTCTTCGATAGTCCGGATAGTCGCCATGGCCCGCTCTATCTCGGCGCACTGCTCGGGGATGCGTGTCCGGGCCCGCTCGTAGGCGCCGCCGAGCAGGCGCTCGGCCGCCCGGGCCTTCAAAGCGCCGTCGTCGGCTATGTCGTCGAGCACCTTGTGGTAGGCGAGCGCCACGGAAAGGTCGGCGGCGTAATCGGTCCAGGTCGAGCGCGCCCAGGGCCGTGGAGCCGCCGGCGCCGGGTGCATCACGCAATGGCTCGCGCCCTTCGTCTCGACAGGTTCGTGAAGGGAGTTGCACAGCAGCACGAAGAAGGTGAGGTCGTAGGTCAGACACGCCCGCGACAGCTGCCCGTACCGGTCGCGCAGCGCGAGGCACAGCCCGCAGTACACCGCCCGGTAGCGCTCCTTCTCCTCCTCGGAAAGCGCCCCCGCATCCGCCGCCACGAATCCGAACATGGGCGCCCCGCTTACTCCGGCTTTTTCGCTACGTGGACGGCGGCGATGCCGCCGGTGTAGTTCTTCCAGGTGACGTCGGTGAAGCCGGCATCGCGCATCATCTCTGCCAGCCCCTCCTGGTCGGGGAAGGCGCGGATCGACTTCGCCAAGTACACGAAGCCCTCCTTGTCGCCGGTGACCAGCCCGCCCCAGAGCGGGATAAGATGGCGCAGGTAGAAGTGGTACAGCGCCCGCCATGCGCCATTGGGCGGCGTGGAGAACTCCAGGCACACAAGCGAGCCGCCCGGCTTCAACACGCGGAACATCTCGGAGAGTGCCCGGGGCCGGTCGGGCATGTTGCGGATGCCGTAGGCCATGGTGATGACGTCGTAGGAGGCGTCCTCGTAGGGGATGTTCTGGGCGTCCACAACCTCGAAATCGATGGGCACGCCGGCGCCGTCCCCCTCGTCGATGTGCATGCGCGCCACGTCCAGCATCTCGGGCACCAAATCGGTGCACTGGATATGGCGCGGGTGCTTGGTGCGGGCCACGGTGAAGGTGACGTCTCCGGTGCCCCCCGCGATGTCCAGCACGTCGTGGCTCTCATCGATGGGGGCCTGGCGCATCATGCCCGCGAGCCACAGCTTGTAGGCGCCGAAGCTGGAGAGGGCGTTGAACCGCTCGTATTTCCGGGCGATATGCGAGAAGATGTCGCGCACGCGCTCGCTGGAAAGCTCGGCCGGGGCCTCAAGCCCGGTGGCGGTGTCGATGGTCATAGGTGTAAAACTCCCTCGTGCGGCGTGCCGATCCCGCAAGATCGCGCCTTTCGTATCGTCGTTTGGCCCCAGTATAGGGCACTCGCCCGCAAATCGAGGGCGCATATCCCTAGGCGGCGCGGCGCCGTGCTATCATGGGTGGCTAATTGAACACGCCCCTCATGAATTGGGAGGTACCATGCTTCTGTGTGCCCAGTATATCCTGCCGGTTTCTTCCGAGCCCATCATCGATGGCGCGGTCCTTGTGCGCGACGGCGTCATTCGCGACATCGGGAAGGCCGAGCAATTGCGCCTGCGCTACCCCGAGGAAGAGGTCGTCGACCAGGGCCTGGCCGCCGTCATGCCCGGCCTGGTTGATCTGCACACCCGCCTCGAGCAGTCGGTGCTGCGCGGCGTGGTCAACGATGCGCCCTATGTGCAGTGGCTTGCGGAAGTGGCCCAGAAAAGCGGGCGCATGGAAGCTTCCGACTGGTTCGACTCCGCCATCTTGGGCGGCCTGGATGCTCTCTCCGGCGGCATCACCACGGTGGCCGACATCACGCTGACCGGCGCCTCCTGCACGGCCGTGAACAAGCTCGGCCTGCGCTCGGTGATCTACCGCCAGGTGGGCGCCATGGACAAGAACCGCATCGACGCGGCCATGCAGTTCGCCCAGAAGGACATCCTGCACTGGCGCGAGGAGGTCGACTCCGACCGTGTTACCATCGGCATCGCCGCGGCGCCCCTGTTCACCAACCACCCGGCCATGCTCTCCGCCATCTCGAAATTCGCCCTCAAGGAGGATCTGCCCGTGGCCCTGTGGCTCGCCGGCAGCCGCGAGGAGTCCGACTTCGTGCGCTACGGCTCGTCGCCCTTCCAAGTACACGGCGGCGATGTGAAGCGCGGTTACGTGGAGATCCCGCCCTGGCTGCCCACCGGCGTGAGCCCGGTGCGCTACGCCCTCAACTGGAACGCCTTCGACGCCGACAACGTCATGATCGTCGGCGCGGTCTACGTGGACGACGAGGATCTGAAGAAGCTGCGCTCCCACAACGTCGCTGTCTGTGTGTGCCCGCGGGCCTCGGCCCAGCTGGGTATGGGCGTAGCGCCGCTTGACGAGTACATCCGCGCCGGCCTGCGCGTGGGCCTCGGCACCGATTCGCCGGCGGCCACGGAATCCACCGACATGCTCTCGGAGATGCGCCTGGGCATGCTGCTGCAGCGCGCCGTGAACCCCGGGCGCTTCCTCGACTCCCATACGATGCTCGAGGTGGCCACGCTCGGCGGTGCGCGAGCCCTCGGCATTGCTGACAAGGTAGGGTCGCTGGAGATCGGCAAGTGCGCCGACATGATCGCCGTGGATCTGTCCAGCTCTCATCAGTCGTTCACGACCGATCCGGTGGCCGCCGTGGTGAACACCTGCACCACAGCCGACGTGCTCATGACCATGGTCGACGGCAACGTCCTGTACGAGAAGAACCGCTGGCACGTGAAGGTGGAAGTGGCGAAGAGCATCGCGCGCGTCATCGAGATCCGCTCCAAGCTGCGCCCCGAGGCCTAGCGGGCGCAATCGCTGAGCGGGGCGCTCGGCGCAGTTGTGAATTCGTGGAGGGCGCGCCGCGGCAGGCATTTTCGCTGGCGCGGCGCGCCTGCTTCTGCGATAATGCCATATTTGCGTATACCTAATGTTGGGAACCTGAGGAGTACCCGCGATGTCGAGCAAGAAGAACCAGATCGGCGCGAAGAATCCCACGCGCAAGCAGCAGGCCGAGCGCATCAAGCAGGCCGAGGAGCGCGAGCGCCGCGCCAAGGAGGCCGCCGAGGCCAAGGCGCGCACCAAGAAGATCTTCACCGTGGTCGTGTGCGTCATCCTCGTACTCGCCCTGGGCATCCCCACTATGGCGCTGACCGTGCTCTCGCTGTAGAGCTGTTGAAAGGAAACGAGTCGTGTTTGGAATCGGCGGATTCGAGCTTTTTCTCATTCTGCTGTTCGGGTTCCTCATTTTCGGGCCCGATAAGCTGCCTGCCATGGCGAAGACGATCGGCAAGGCCATTGCGAAGTTCCGCAACGCCCAAGAGGAGATGAGCGGCGTGCTGAAGGGGGAGATGGTGTTCGACAAGGACGCCGAGGACCCCTTCAAGAATCCGCTCGATGCCCTGGACGAGGCGGCGGCCAAGGCCAAGAAGGGCGCCGATAGCGCCAAGAAGGCCGCGAGCGCCGTGTCGAAGAAGGCGGCATCAACCACCAAGAAGAGCACGTCAACCGCTGCCGCCGGCGCCGCTGCCGCAGCGGCCGCCAAGGCCGAGCAGGGCGCGTGCGAGGCCGATAAGGCCGATGCCGCTCCGGCCAAGCCCGAGAGCTTCGCCGAGCGCAAGGCCCGCTACGACAAGGAGCGCGCCGAGCGCAAGGCCGCCGAGGAGGCGGAGCTGAAGAAGAAGGAAGAAGAGGAGCGCAAGGCCGCTGCCGAGGCCCGCAAGGCGGAGGCGGCCAAGAAGCGCGAGGAGGCGGCCGCCAAGCGGAAGGCCGAGGCGGAGGCCAAGAAGGCCGCCGAAGAGGCCAAGGCCGTGACCGAGGCTGCCGACGCTGGTGCCGCTGACGCCGGTGCTGCCGACGAGAAGAAGGAGGCGTAACGATGCCTATCGGACCGGCACGCATGCCGCTATTCGACCACCTCGGCGAGCTGCGCATGCGCCTTGTGCGCATCGTGGCCTGCCTCGCCGTGGCCGTGGTCGTGTTCTACATGGCCACCCCTACCATGGGCCAGTTCCTCCTCATGCCCATCGCTGAGTTTCTGCCCAACGTCGACGGCATGGCCTCGCTTCAGGCCATCGATCCCTTCGAGGCGTTCTCCGTGCGCTTCCAAATCTCGCTGTGGGCGGGCATTGTGGCCACGTCCCCCGTCATTCTGTGGCAGCTGCTCGCGTTCTTCCTGCCGGCGCTGAAGCCCAGCGAGCGCAAGTGGTTCATGCCCACCTTCGCCGCCGCCGTGGCCCTGTTCATCATCGGCACGGTGTTCTGCTACCTCGTTATTCTGAACCCGGCGTTCCAGTGGCTCACCGACCAGGCCATGGGCCTCGGCTACGTGGCGCCGCGCATGAGCTCCTACATCGACATCATCATCAAGTTCGAGCTCGGCTTCGGCTTCGCCTTCGAGCTGCCGCTCATCGTGTTCTACCTCGTCATCTTCGACGTCATCCCTTACAAGAAGTTGCGCGGCAGCTGGCGGACGGTGTACGTGGTGCTCATGGTCATCTGCGCCGTGGTCACCCCCGACGCCTCGCCGGTCACCATGCTGCTGATGTTCGCCGCCATGATCATGCTCTACGAGGGCAGCCTGCTCATCGCGCGGGTGGTGCTGCGTCGGCGCATTAAGCGCCAGAACGAGGAGCTCGCCGCGGAAGAGGACGAGTAAGTGCACGAGCTGGGACTGATGACCGGCGTCATGGACGCCGCAGTGGAGGCGGCCCGGGAGGCCGGGGCCACGCGGCTGCTCGGCGTGAAGGTCTCCATCGGCGAGGCCACCGAGGCGGTGGAAGACGCGCTCGTGTTCGCCTTCGAGGCCCTGGCCGAGTCCGACCCGTTCACCCAGGGCGCCAAGCTGGGCCTAACGATGATCCGCCCGCGCAGCGTCTGCCTGGAATGCGGCCACGAGTTCGAGCACGACCTCCACAACCGCTTCTGTCCCGTCTGCGACTCGTTCGCCACGGAGCTTCTGGCCGGGCGCGAGCTGCAGATCGACTCCATCGAAGTGGATTTGCCGGAAGAGTAACGGCCGCGCACGTCGCCAGAATGACGCATGCCGGCAATCGGCCCGAAACAAAGCGCTGCCATACTCGTGGCAGCGCTTTTGCTATGCTGTCACCGTTCCAACCTGAGCGCAGCGAAGGATCGCCCCTTGCGCCAACCCGAGAGGACGCCTATGAACCCCCAGCAGATGTACGAGGCCTGCACCGCCGCTTTGGGCGCCTTCGTGCGCAGCGCCGGCTTCACCGATGTGGTCATCGGGCTGTCCGGCGGCATGGATTCGACGCTCGTGGCCGTCATGGCGCACGACGCCTTGGGGGCCGACCATGTGCACGGGGTCATGCTGCCCGGCCCCTATTCCAGCGAGTCGTCCATCGACGACGCCGAGGCGCTCGCCGCCAACCTCGGCATCTCCAACATCACGGTGCCCATCTGCGAGCCCTTCGAGGCCTTCGAGGCGGTGCTCGCTCGGGCCTGCGGCGGGGCGCTCATCGGGCTGGCTGCCGAGAACACCCAGGCTCGCTGCCGCATGGTGTGCCTCATGGCGCTTTCGAACGCCCACGGCTGGCTCATGTTGAACACGGGCAACAAGTCCGAGGCGGCCATGGGGTACTCCACCCTTTACGGCGACACCGCCGGCGCCTTCGCGCCTTTGGGCGGCGTGTACAAGACCGACGTCTTCGCCATGGCTCGCTGGCGCAACCGCCGGGCCGTGGAGGAGGGAGCGTGCGGCCCCATTCCCGTGAACGTGTTCGTGAAACCGCCGAGCGCGGAGCTCGCGCCCGATCAGGAGGACGAGAAGTCCTTAGGCGTCGATTACGCCACGCTGGACCAGATTCTCATCGCCTATGTGGAAGAGGGGAAGGACGTGGCGGCCATCGTCGCCGAGAGCGGCCTGAGCCGCGATTTGGTGGACTACGTCATCGCCCGTACCGACGCCAACGCCTTCAAGCGCGCATTGGAGCCTCCGTACCCTGACGCGCCGTTCTACGGCGCTCCCGCGTCCCGTTAGCGAAGCTGCGTCCCGCTGGCGATCCCGCGTCCCGCTGGCGAACGAGCCCCGTCTGGTGCCGGCGTTGTTCAACAGGCTCGTTTCATACACCCCGTGGTGTATGGCGCGCGGCGGCGCAGTCGTTTACCATAGCGGTCATGGATAAGATCTTCCGAAATACCTCGAAGCTTACGGCCACCGACTGGCTCATCGACGCCGTCATCGCGGCGGGGGCCTTCGGGTTCTGCTGCCTGCAGCTCACCGTGGCCGTGAACCTGCTCATTCCCGACGAGTTCATGCGCCGGCTCATGGGCATCCAGGCCATGGTGCCCTCGGGCCTCTCGCTTTTGGCCATCGCGCTCACCACGTTGCCGCTCGTGCTGCGGCGCAAGTTCCCCTGGGCCGTGTTCGTGTGGTGCCTGGTCAGCTGGGGTCTGCTTCAAGCGGAGCTGAACGGCATCGCCCTGTCCGTGGCGGGCCCCCTCATCGCGCTGTTCACGCTGGCGTCTGCGCGCTCGCGGGCCGAGGCGGCCATCGCGTGCGCGGTCATGTGCCTGGTGCTGCTCGTTGCCCCGGCGCCTCCGGAGCAGTCGCGCGTCTTAACGCAGCTCACCGTGTTCCAGAACATGGCGCTGGCCCTGGCGGCCGCCTTCGCCGGCTATGCCCTCCACGAGCACCAGGAACGCACGCGCGCCATCGAGGAGCGCGCGGTCGCCGCCGAGCGCAGCCGCGAGGCCGAGGCGCGTCGCCGGGTGGAGGCCGAGCGCGTCTCCATCGCTCGGGAGGTGCACGACATCACGGCCCATTCGCTGTCGGCCGTGAGCATCCAGGCCGCTGCTGCCGAGCGCTTGGTCGATCGCGATCCGGCGGCGGCCAAAGAGGCCATCGCCGAGGTGCGCCGCACCGCCAAAGGCGCCCTGGAGGAGATTCGCGCCATGATCGGCGTGCTGCGCGCGGGGGAGGGGCCGGCCGAGACGACGCCCACCCAGGGCACCGACCGCATGGGCGATTTGGTGTCCTATTTGGAAGGTGCCGACATCGAGGTCACGCTGGACGAGACCGCCTACGACCGCGCCTGTGTGCCGGCGTTCATCGACGTGGCCCTCTTCGGCATCGCGCGCGAGGCAGCTACGAATATCGTGCGCCACGCCGGGGCGCGCCGTGCGACGCTGGCGCTGTCCACGAAACGGGAGGGCTTCGCCGAGCTTGTCGTCGACGACGACGGGAAGGGGCTCGCTGCCCCGGCCGCCGCGGCCGGTCACCACGGCCTGCTCGGCATGCGCGAGCGCGCGCGGCTTCTGCAGGGCACGTTCTCCGCATCCCCAAGCCCGCTCGGCGGCGTGCGCATTGCCGTGAGCGTTCCCCTCAGCCAGAAGGAGGAGACCCATGAGTGAGGCCGATCCCATCCGCGTGCTCGTCGTGGACGACCAGGATCTCGTGCGCGGCGGCTTCAAGGCCATTCTCGGCACCTACGAGGGCATCGAGATCGTTGGCGAGGCCCGAAACGGGGCCGATGCGGTGCAGGAGGCGCAGCGCCTCAAGCCGGACGTGGTGCTCATGGACATCCGCATGCCCGAGATGAACGGCATCGAGGCCACCCGCGCCATTACATCGAATCCTCTGCTCGCAAAAACCCGGGTGCTCGTGCTCACCACCTTCGACGTGGACGAGTACGTTTACGATGCTCTGGGCGCCGGGGCGAGCGGCTTTCTTCTGAAGGACGCCGACCCCGACGAGATCGTGGCGGCCATTCGCGTCGTGGCCCGAGGCGACGCGCTCATCCAGCCCTCGGTGATGCGCCGGCTCGTGGAGACTTTCGTGGCCGCGCGCCCGCGGGGCGGCTGGGGCGCCGCCGATGTGACCGAGGCTCGCCGCGCCGCGCTGACGAGCCTCACCGACCGCGAGCGCGAGATTCTCGTGCTGGTGGCCCGGGGCCTTTCCAACGACGAGATCGCCGAGGAGCTGTTCATCTCGCCGGCCACGGTGAAGACGCATCTGGCCCGCGTCATGGCTAAGACCGATGCTCACGACCGCGCCCAGCTTGTCGTCTTCGCCTACGAGACGGGTTTGGTGACGCCTGCCCCCTAGGGAGACTGTTCACTTGCACAAAATCCAACTTGGAAAGTAATCCCTGATCAAGATTATAATCACAGGAAATTTGAGTGAAAAAAACTCAAGTTTTTCTCCGTCCCCTCTTGCATTCCTTCCCGTAGCTGTTATGATGCGTAACTGTTTAGCACTCGTTGCTACCGAGTGCTAGCACTTAACCCAACCGAGTGGTTAAATTGGAAGTTGCGCGAAGGCGCTACAACAACCATTGAAAGGACGGCAAGCTATGAATTTGAAGCCTCTGGGCGACCGCGTCATCCTGAAGCAGGACGAGGCCGAGGTTACCACCGCCTCCGGACTGTTCCTGGCCTCCGATGCCAAGGAGAAGCCCCAGACCGGTACCATCATCGCCGTGGGCGAGGGCAAGATGGACAAGGACGGCAAGCTGCTTCCTATGCCTGTTAAGGTCGGCGACAAGGTCATCTACGGTAAGTTCGGCGGCACCGAGGTGACGCTGGACGGCGAGAACGTGCTCATCCTGCGCGCCGACGACATTTACGCCGTAGTTGAATAACTGAGAAGATAAACCGAGAAGATAGATCCACTGAAAGGAACGCGAACTTATGGCTAAGGAAATCAAGTTCGATACCGATGCCCGCTCCGGCCTGGCCGCGGGCGTCTCCAAGCTGGCCGATGCCGTCAAGGTGACGCTCGGCCCCAAGGGCCGCTACGTGGCCCTGGAGAAGTCCTACGGCGCTCCGCTCATCACCAACGATGGCGTGACCGTCGCTAAGGAAGTCGAGCTGGAGAACCCGGTCGAGAACATGGGCGCCCAGCTGGTGCGCGAGGTGGCCGTGAAGACCAACGACGTGGCCGGCGACGGCACCACTACCGCCACACTTCTCGCCGACGTCATCGTCTCCGAGGGCCTGAAGAACGTGACCGCCGGCGCCGACGCGCTCGGCATCCGCCGCGGCATCGAGAAGGCCACCGACGCCATCGTGGCCGCCATCAAGGCCGACGCCACCCCGGTGTCCACCAAGGAGCAGATTGCCAACGTCGGCCGCATCTCCGCCGGCGACGCCGCCATCGGCGACAAGATTGCCGAGGCCATGGACGCCGTGGGCAACGACGGCGCCATCTCCGTGGAGGAGTCCCAGACCATCTTCGGCATCGACATGGACATCGTCGAGGGCATGCAGTACGAGCGCGGCTACATCTCCCCCTACATGGCCACCGACATGGAGAAGATGGAAGCGGTGCTGAAGGATCCCTTCATCCTGCTGACCGACATGAAGATCAACTCCATCCAGGACATGGTTCCGCTGCTGGAGGAAGTCATGCGCGCCCAGCGCCCGCTGTTCATCGTGGCTGAGGATGTCGAGGGCGAGGCTCTGTCCACCATCCTGCTGAACCGTCTGCGCGGCACCCTGAACGTCGTGGCCATCAAGGCCCCCGGCTTCGGCGATCGCCGCAAGCGCATCCTCGAGGACATCGCTGTGGTCACCGGTGCCCAGGTCATCGACAAGGACTTCGGCATGACCATGGCCGATGCCACGATGGAGATGCTCGGCACCGCCAAGACCGTGAAGGTCACCAAGGACACCGCCCTTATCGTCGACGGCGCCGGTAAGAAGGAGGACATCGAGAACCGCATCCAGATCATCCGTGCCGAGCTCGAGCGCGTCGATTCCGACTTCGACCGCGAGAAGGCCCAGGAGCGTCTGGCGAAACTCTCCGGCGGCGTGGCCGTGCTGAAGGTGGGCGCTGCCACCGAGTCCGAGCTGAAGGAGAAGAAGTCCCGCATCGAGGACGCCCTGCAGGCGACCCGCGCGGCCGTGGAAGAGGGCATCGTTGCCGGCGGCGGCGTGGCGCTCGTGGACGCCATCGGCGCCCTGGACGCCGTCAAGGCCGATGACAAGGACGAGGAAGTCGGCATCGACATCATCCGCAAGGCCATCGAGGCCCCGATGCGCGCCATCGCCCAGAACGCTGGCTTCGAGGGCTCCGTCGTGGTGGAGAAGGTCAAGAGCCTGCCGAAGGGCGAGGGCCTGAACTGCGCCAACGGCGAGTACGGCAACATGATCGAGATGGGCGTGAACGACCCGGTGAAGGTGACCCGCACGGCGCTGCAGTCCGCGGCCTCCGTGGCGGCCCTCATCCTCATCACCGAGGCCACCATCAACGAGATCCCTAAGGAGGGCCCCGATCTGAGCGCTCTGGCTGCCGGCATGCAGGGCGGCGGCGGAATGTACTAGGCCCCAAGCAAGGAAAACTTGCACGTGGCTTAACCGCACAACCAACTAAATCGCAGAAGGGCGCCTCATCAGGGGCGCCCTTCCTGTTGTGCGCAGGTTTTTGCTGTGCATCTTGGAAATCGTGCTTTTTTGGATCGCTCAGCTTGGAAAATGTGCTTTTTTGTTTTCGGAAAACACCCATTTTGACCTGGTAAAACTCAAGAAATACCAGGTCAAACCCCTATTCAAAAAAGCACATTTTCCAAGCTGAGCTAACAGCCAATTCGCGGTTACATCCTTTTCTATGGGCGTTTTCGGCAGTCGTTCCCAAGAGGGGCGCGATCTCCTAAGATAGTGCGATACGCGAAAATGGCCCCGAAGCCCAAGGAGGTTTCCGTGGAATTGTTGGAAGAGCGCATTCGCCGCGATGGCGTGGTGAAGGCGGGCGGTGTGCTGAAGGTGGACGCCTTCTTGAACCACCAGATGGACATTGAGCTGTTCTCCCAGATGGCCGAGGAATGGAAGCGCCTGTTCGCGGGCAAGCCCATTAACAAGATCCTCACCATCGAGGCCTCGGGCATCGGCATCGCCGCCGTGGTGGCGCATCATTTCGGCGTGCCCGTGGTGTTCGCGAAGAAGACCCAGTCCATCAACCTGGATGGCACGATGTATTCCACGCGCATCCAGTCCTTCACCCACAACCGCATCTACGACGTCATCGTCTCCACGCGCTTCCTCGGGCCCGACGACCACGTGCTCATCATTGACGACTTCCTCGCCAACGGTTGCGCCCTGCGCGGGCTGCTCGAGATCTGCGAGAGCGCCGGGGCCACTGTGGAGGGCATCGGCATTGCCATCGAGAAGGGCTTCCAGCCGGGCGGCGACGAGCTGCGCGAGGCAGGTTACGACCTGCAGTCCCTCGCCATCGTCGAGGCTATGGACCCTGCTACTGGCGCCATTGAGTTCCGCTCATGAGCTCTAGGAAAAACGTGGAAAGCGAGGGCGGCGTGGCGTTCGTCGACCCGAAGATGAAGGCGCTCTCGTCCCTTGATGGCGAGATCGGCTGGCTTGCGGCCTTCCCCTACGGCCTGCAGCACGTGCTGGCTATGTTCGTGGCGAACCTCGCGCCCATCGCGATCATCGCCGCGGCGGCCGGCCTTCCCGAGGACTTGCGGGCCACGCTCATTCAGAACGCCATGTTCATCGCCGGCATCGGCACTTTCGTGCAGCTGTTCCCCGTCTGGCGCGTGGGCAGCGGGCTTCCTATTGTCATGGGCATCAGCTTCACCTTCGTCTCCGTGGCCTGCACCATCGCGGCGACCCAGGGCTACGGGGCGCTCGTGGGAGCGGTCATCGTCGGCGGCCTCATCGAGGGCGTGCTCGGCCTGTTCGCCCGCTGGTGGCGGCGCATCATCACACCCATTGTGGCTGCTGTGGTGGTGACCTCTATCGGGTTCTCGCTGCTCGGCGTGGGGGCGGCCTCCTTCGGCGGCGGTTCCGGCGCGGAAGATTTCGGCAGCGCCACGAACCTCATCCTCGGCACCGTCTCGCTTCTGGCGTGCCTCGCGTTCCAGGGCCTCGCCAAGGGCGCTACCAAGCAGCTTTCGGTGCTCTTCGGACTCATCGTGGGGTATCTGGTGGCCATTCCGCTGGGCAAAGTGGACTTCTCCGGTTTCGCTTCGGCGCAGCTCTTCTCGCTGCCGGGGGTGCTGCCCGTGACGCCGGAGTTCAACCTGGGTGCCATCATCACCGTCACGCTCATCTTCCTCGTGTCCGCCACCGAGACCGTGGGCGACTGCTCGGCGCTCACGGCCGCCGCGCTGCGCCGCAACCCCACGGACAAGGAGCTTTCCGGCGCCGTGACGGCCGACGGTCTCGTTAGCTCGCTCGCCGGCGTGTTCGGCTGCTCGCCCGTCACCTCCTTCTCACAGAACGTGGGCCTGGTGGCCATGACCGGCGTGGTGAACCGCCGCGCCATCGCCACGGGGGCGGCGGTGCTCGTGCTCGCCGGCTTCGTGCCCGTGGTGAGCCTCGTGTTCGCCTCCCTTCCCGAGGCCGTGCTCGGCGGCTGCACCATCATGATGTTCGGCAACATCATCGTCAGCGGCTTTCAGATGATCGCCAACGCCGGCTTCTCCCAGCGCAACATTACCATCGCCGCGCTGTCGCTGGCCGTGGGCATCGGGTTTACCCAGATGGGCGACATCTTCGCCATCTTCCCCGAACTGGTGCAGAGCGTCTTCGCCGACAACTGCGTCGCCGTGGTCTTCGTCGTCGCCATTCTGGCGAGCCTGCTTTTGCCCAAAGATCAGAAGGTGGAGGGGCCGCTCATCGTGGAGGAGGGCAACGATTCGGTGGATGCTGCCGCAGACGCGCTAGAATCTTAGGCCCATGGAAACCATCGCGCACATAGCCGGGCACGTGCTGGAGCATTCTCTGGCCGACACCCTGTACCTCATCCCGTTTCTGTTCGTCACCTACCTGGCCATGGAGTGGCTCGAGCACAAGACCGGCGGCAAGACCCAGGAGGCCATCCGCCACGCCGGCGCGGCCGGGCCCATCGTCGGCGCATTTCTGGGCGTGGTGCCCCAGTGTGGCTTCTCGGCCGTGGCGGCCACACTGTACGCGGGTCGCGTGATCACGCTGGGGACGCTGTTCGCCGTGTTCCTCTCCACCTCTGACGAGATGCTGCCCATTTTCCTGGCCGAGGCGGTACCCGGCAATACCATCTTGTCCATCATGGGGGCGAAGGTGGTCATCGGCATGGTCATGGGCTTCATCGTGGATGCCGTGCTGCGCCTGGCGCGCCGCGACAAGGAGCGTCTGCGCATCCATGAGCTGTGCGAGCAGGACCAGTGCGGCTGCAACCACGACTGTCACACCTGCGAGCAGGCTCCCGAACGCGCCTACGAGCACCACGATGACGTGGAGCACACCCATGAGCACGGGCACGGTTGGAAGGGCATCCTGAAGAGCGCCACGAAGCACACGGTGCAGGTGACGTTGTTCATCTTCCTCATCACCATTGCGCTGAACGTCGTGCTGGAAACGGTGGGGGAGGACGCGCTCGCCCAGTTCCTCGGCGACAACCCGAATTTCTCGGTGTTCGCGACCGCGCTTGTGGGCCTCATTCCGAATTGCGCCGCCAGCGTGGTCATCGCCCAGCTGTACGTGGAGGGCGTGCTGGGGGCCGGCGCCATGCTCGCGGGGCTTCTGGTGAGCGCCGGCGTTGGGCTGCTCGTGCTCGCCCGGGCCAACCGCCCCTGGAAGCAGAATGTCGCCATCATCGTGGTGCTGTATGCTACGGGCGTGTTCTGGGGCCTTATTTGCAATGGGCTGGGTGTCGTGTTCTAGCGGCCCCGTTGCCGTCCGCTCGGCGGGGCCGTGCTGCGCCGGGGATCGCGAAGTGGTTTTCGGCCTCGTTGCCGTTTTGTTAAATCTGACGGCCCGTCAAAATTGTCCTTGCGCCGCCTTCTCGTTAGTACTACGCTCGCAACGTTAACTTTTCTGGTCATCAATGGGAAGAAGGCGATGGGGTTGGCAGGCCGCGGGGAAGTCATCGAGCGACTTCTTGCCGCCCACGAGGCATGGTTCGACGTCGATCGCGACCACCGCTTCGCCGGACGCACCTTCCCAGGTTACGCCGAGTTCCATTCCTGCGCCTCCCAGTACGTGCTCGCCAAGCGCGCGAAGCTGTGGGAGGCTGCCAGTCACGAGCACCTGTTCTTCTGGGACACGCCTCGTCTCACGGCCGCCGAGCTGGACGACCTGGTCGGCTGCATCACCGGCGAGGGGCTCTCCCTCGTGCAGCCCGCACCCGATCATATGACGACCTATCTGTCGCTCGCCATCGTCGCCGACGCCGTGGACGATCTCGCATGGGAGCGCGTTCGCCGCATCCGCTTCCGCAAGAACTTCGCGCTCGGCTGGCGGGGATGGGCCGATCTGCGCCTGGCGGTGGCCGACCTGTCGCGTGGGCGCGTGACGACCAATTCACAGGGAAAACCGCTGGGAAAAACGCTCCAGGCCAATGCGTTCATCGACGACGGCGCTGCTGTTTGTGCTGCTGGTTGCGGCGGCGCGCGTGATGCTGCGCGTAACACCGCGCGCGGCGCTGTACGCGATGGGCATCGGCTTGACGCGTCCGCCCCGGCGTTTTCGAAAGAAAGGGAGGGCCGAGCCTGCGATGGCACGCGCCCTCTCTTTGAAGCCCAGGGCGAGAAGAGAGGAAGTAAGCTATGAATGCCCTGATCATCCTTTTGGTAGCCATCGTGGTTCTCGTATGTGGCTACGTCTTTTACGGCGGTTGGCTCGCCAAGCAGTGGGGCATCGACCCCAACCGTCCCACGCCGGCGCACGAGTTCGAGGACGGCAAGGACTATGTGCCCGCCGCGCCCTATGTGGTGCTCGGCCACCATTTCTCGTCCATCGCCGGCGCCGGCCCCATCAACGGGCCCATCCAGGCGGCCATCTTCGGCTGGGTGCCCGTGCTTCTGTGGGTACTTCTCGGGGGCATCTTCTTCGGCGCTATGCACGATTTCGGCGCGCTGTTCGCCTCCATACGCCACAAGGGGCAGACGCTCGCGACGGTTATCGCCCAGAACATCGATGACACGGCCAAGAAGCTGTTCTGCATCTTCGCGTATCTGACGCTCATTTTGGTGGTGGCCGCCTTCGCCTCCATTGTGGCGAGCACCTTCGCCGTGGTGCCGGTGCCGTTGGATGACGCCGCCAAGGCTGCTTCGACCGAGTCGGCCAATATGGCCAACATGCGCACGGCCATGATCTCGGTACTGTTCATCGTGGTGGCCGTCATTTACGGCGTGGTCACGCGCGGGCGCAAGCTGCCCACGGCCGTCAACATCCTGTCGGCCATCGCCATCATTGTGGTCGTCGTGGCCCTCGGCTACAACTTGCCGGTCATCGCGCTGGACAACACCACCTGGATGATCCTTGTGGGCCTGTATATCCTCGTGGCTTCCGTGGCCCCGGTTTGGATCCTCCTGCAGCCGCGCGACTACCTGTCGAGCTATCTGCTCTACGGCATGATCGCCCTGGCGCTCGTCGGCATCATCGGCGCCGGCATCATGGGCAACGCCGCCTCGCTGGACATTCCCGCATTCACGGGCTTTGCCGCCACAGCTGGCACATCCAAGGTGGCCGCCTCGGGCTTTTTGTTCCCGGCCCTGTTCATCACCATCGCCTGTGGCGCCATCTCCGGCTTTCACAGCCTCGTGGCCTCGGGCACTACCTCCAAGCAGCTCGACCGCGAGGCCGAGGCGCAGCCCATCGCCTACGGCGGCATGCTGCTCGAGTGTCTGGTAGCGGTCATCTCGCTGTGCGCGGTGGCCTTCGTGTTCTCGGGCTATATGGATGGCACTTACGCCTCGCCGACCCAGGTCTTCGCCGCGGGCCTTTCCCAGATGCTCGCCTGCGTGCCCGGACTCGCCGGGGCGGAGTCCGTCGCTTACGCGCTGCTCGTGCTGGCGGTATCGGTGTTCTGCCTGACCTCGCTCGACACCGCGACGCGCCTGGGACGCTACATGTTCCAGGAGCTTTTCACGCCGCACGGCATGGAGGCGAGCGAGCTTACCGGATGGCGCGCGGTGCTCGTGAACCCCTGGGTTGCCACCATCATCACGGTGGTGCTCGGCGTGGGGCTGGGGCTTACCGGCTACCAGCTGGTGTGGCCGCTGTTTGGTGCCGCCAACCAGCTTCTGGCCGCTTTGGGCCTGCTGGCCGTGTGTGCGTGGCTGGGCAACGCGGGCCGCAACAACAAGATGTTCTACTTCCCCATGGCGTTCATGATGGTGGTGACGCTGACCTCGCTGGCGCTGACGGTGTGGGCCAAGATCGGCCTTCTGGCGGCCGGCACGGTGGATGCCGCCACGGTGCTGCAGCTGGTCATCGGCGTGCTGCTCATGGTGTTCGCCGTCATCTTGGCCGTCAAGGGTTGCAAGACCATCTTCGGGAAGAAGCGGACCGCGCAGAATCGGGTCGCGTAGAATCGAGTCGCGCAGCTGCAAGCATCCTGCTGCCGATCTCCTCGCATTGCTGCCCCAGAACGGGCACCCGGGAATCCTGGGGCTCGTTTTGGGGCATGATTTCGAGTTGTTAGACATAAGGGAGCGCGCTAACAGGTCTGTCGATCGGTTTGGCGACTGCGCGCCCCGGCGCAACTGGGCAAAAGCCCAGGTCGCAACCTCGCCACTGCTCTGCAGCGAGATTATGCTACGGCGGAACGATCGTTTTGCTCGACAGCGAGAGTCTAACAACTCAAAATTCTTGCCCGAAACAAGGGCGTGGATTGTTCGAGCACTAAAGTGGGCATAGAGAATTTTGTTTCGCACCCCATAGCGTGCAGAGGGCTTGGCCCGTTATAGTGTCAGGAAGCGAAAAACGAAACGAGAGGAGACGCCCATGACCGCACTTTCCGCCGGCATGACCCGCGAAGAGGCCGCCGAGTTGCTCGCCGCCCACAACAAGGATCCGTTCCATATCGACCACGGCGAGACCGTCGAGCAGACCATGCGCTACTTCGCCCGCGAGTACGACCCGGAAAATGAGGAGTTCTGGGGCATCGTGGGCCTTCTGCACGACTTGGATTGGGAAGAGCACGACGACGAGCCCGAGAAGCACACGCTGTACGCCGCGCCGCTCATCGAGGAGACGGGCGGTACGCCGGAACTCATCCGCGCCATCCAATCGCACACCTCCGACTACAACACCGATCTGCCCAAGCCCGAACTGCAGATGGAGAAGATACTCTTCGCCACCGAGGAGCTGACGGGCCTCATCGGAGCGGCCATCGTCATGCGCCCGAGCAAGTCGGTCATGGATTTCAACGTGAAGTCGCTCAAGAAGAAGTACAAGGACAAGCGCTTCGCCGCTGGCGTGAGCCGTGAGGTCATCGCCTCGGGCGCCGATATGCTCGGTTGGGAGCTGGACGAGCTGTTCGCCCGCACCATCGAGGCCATGCAGTCCTTCGCCCCCGACCGCGACACGTTCGTCGAGCCAGAGTAGGGGCCTTCCGAGGAAGGTCGTTGGCTTTCGCCGGACGCCTTCTATGGTAAAGAACAGGCGAGCCGCCGCGGCCACGGCGGGCCGCCTCGCAATGCTTTCGAATAATTGTGTTGTGGGGCCGCTTCCGCTGTCAGACGGGGGCGGCTTTTTCTATTGCAACAACTTTGCAAAGAATCGGTGGCGGCAGGCTGGCGGGTCTACAATGGCAAGTGGACTTCATTCGGCCGCGCTGGCACCTGGCGGAGGTGTGGAGCGGATACGTGAGCAGAAAGGACGCCCATGTGGTGCAAGAAGATTCTCGTGGCCTATGACGGCAGCGCTCCCTCTCATCGCGCGTTGGAGGTGATGCGCGAGATCGCCGCCCAGAACCCGGCGGTGGAAGTGGTGCTCGTCCATGTGATGCGCCTGTTCTCCTCGGGCTCGGCCGCTGCCGGCATGGATACCGTCATGGTGGACGACGCCATGGCCATCCGCGAGGAGTTGGAGGCCATCGCCGCCGACATGGTGAACCCCACGGAGGTGAAGGTGCTCAAGGGCACCTCGCCGGCCGACCTCATCGTGAACTGCGCGAAGGAGGAGGGCTGCGACCTCATCATCATGGGCAGCCGCGGTCAGGGCGGCGTGAAGGGCTTTTTGGGTTCCGTGAGCTATGCCGTCACCAAGGAGTCGCCCATGACGGTGCTCATCGCGAAAGAAGGCGACTGCCGCTAATGGCCTCATCTGCTGCCAAGGTCGCCCCCGCGTCTCGTTGCGAAAGGCCCGCGCCTGCGCCCCTTTGGACGCGGAACTTCGTCGCCGGCACCTTCCTGAACTTCTTTATTGCTGGCAACTACTTCATGCTCATGGTGGTTATGACCGCCTATGCGCTCACGGTTCACCAAGCGCCCGCCGCCGTGGCCGCCTTCTGCGCGAGCGCCTTCATCGTGGGCACGCTGTTCTCGCGCTTCGCCGCCGCGCCGATGATGGAGCGCTTCGGGCGCATGCCCCTGCTCGTGGTCGGCTGCATCGCGGAGGTGGCGCTCTCGGCGCTGTACCTGCTGAACGAGCCGGTCGGCGCCCTTATCGGGGTGCGCCTGGCCCACGGGTTCTCCTACGGCGTGTGCTCCACCACTATCGCCACGGTCATCACCAGCGTGGTGCCACCCGAGCGCAAGGGCGAGGGCATCGGATATTTCATGCTTTCCATTACGCTTGGCAGCGCCATCGGGCCCTTCGCGGGCATCTTTCTGGCGAACAATTTCGGCTACCCGGTGGTGTTCGCCGTGGCGAGCGTGCTGGTGGCGCTGGCTATTCCGGCGGCGCTGCTTCTGCGTCCGGCGGCTTCCACGAAGGTGAAGGGGAGCGAGGCGGCGGCCGAGGCCGAGGTGGAAGCGGCCGCCGATGCCGTGGCCGGTGCAGTGGCGGAGGCCCCGGACGAGGAGGCGCGCGAAGATGCCGCCGCCAACCGCGACGAGGCGCTGGCGGCCTCTACCCGCGTGCCCTCCACTCATTTGGAAGAGAAGGTCGCCGCCAAGGTGGAGCATTCGCCGCTCGCTCGTTTCGTGGAAGCCGGCGTACTGCCCATCTCGGTGGTGTGCGGCCTTCTGTTCTTCGGCTATTCCAGCCTGCTCACGTTCCTCACGCCCTACGCCACTGAGATCGGCCTGGCCCGGGCCGCCAGCGTGTTCTTCGTCGTGTACGCGCTGGCCATGTTCGTCACGCGCCCCTTCACCGGCCGCGCCTTCGACCGCGTGGGGCCTCATCCCGTCATGGTGCCGGCGTTCGTGTCCTTCGCGCTCGGCATGGTGGTGCTCGCCTTCGCGGCCAACGACTGGATGATCCTGGGGGCTGCGGCCCTGCTCGGCTTCGGCGTGGGCACCGTGCAGTCGTGCGGGTTGGCCATGGCCGTGCGCGTGACGAGCGATGCGCGCCTGTCGGTCGCCAACGCCACCTTCTACATGCTGCTCGACGTGGGCGTGGGTGTGGGCCCTATCTTGCTCGGCATCGTGGCGCCGCTCATAGGGTACGCGAATCTGTACCTCTGCATGGCCGTCGTAGGCGCGCTCGCCCTGGCCCTGTTCCTCGTTGTCGCCAAAACCGAGAAGGGCGCCCGGTAGGGAAGGGTTCTCGCGGTTGCGTCTCCGTCTCTCAGCAGGCAATGAAAAAGCCGCTCCGGAGAGCGGCTTGCTTGTGCGGAAAATGGCTGGGGTACTAGGATTCGAACCTAGGTAGCTGGTACCAAAAACCAGAGTCCTGCCGTTGGACGATACCCCAGTGCCGTATCGAACGAAAAGTGGTGGGCCCTGCGGGGATCGAACCCGCGACCTTGGGATTAAAAGTCCCCTGCTCTACCGACTGAGCTAAAGGCCCACTTCTTTACGCAATCGCATAGTCTAACGCTCCGTGCGATTTCGGTCAATGAGCAATTGGCCCACGGGGCATCCCCGTTTTTGTGCAAAACACGGCAGATCTCGTAATTGGAGGTGTTGGATGAGGGGTTTGTGAAAAGTATGACCTGGGAAAACGTGTCTTCATTCTTGAAGAACGTGCGTTCCGCACTACGAGAACTACTGTGTTTTGCACAATTGGAGGCATCGGAGGCCCAGAGCGTCGACGTGCCGGTGTGCCGCGGTGTCGGCGCGTCGGTGCGACAAAGCGCCGGGATGCAGGGTTGCAGAATAGTAGCGATGCGATGGTGTTTCGCGAGAGAGAAGTCGCAACTGGTAAACTTAACCGTGAACATCAGGGATAGCGGGGCCGCATGGCCGCCGCTTCAGGGCGTCGCGTCGACGCCCGACGCATTTCGGGAGGCAACCATGCTGCACGCCCACGATGAATCAGTTCGCGCCCACTTGCTGGAGGGCGGCTTCGGCCTGGAGAAAGAGTCGCTGCGCATCGACGGCGGCGGCTTTCTCGCCCATACGCCGGCCGACTTCGCCGACGACGTGCACATCGTGCGCGATTTCTCCGAGAACCAGGTGGAAGTGAACACGCCGGTGTGCGCCACGCCGGCCGAGGCGATCCAATCGCTGGAGCACTACAACGGCCTCGTGCAGCGGGCCATCGCGAATTTGCCCGAGCGCGAGCTTTTGTGGCCCTTCTCGAACCCGCCCTATATCCTGAACGAGAAGGACATCCCCATCGCCCAGTACTTCGGCGACGATGCCGGCAAGACGGAATACCGCGAGTACCTCTCCGACCGCTACGGCCGCTACAAGATGGCCTTTTCCGGCATTCACCTGAACTACTCTTTCGGCGAGGCGCTGCTGCGTGCCGACTACGAGCTCGCCCGCGCGGAGAGTCCCGACGCCCCCGCCATTTTCGAGGCCTACCGCGACCAGTTCTACGTGCGCCTGGCCGAGAACTGCGTGGCCTACAGTTGGATTCTCACCGCGGTCATGGCCGCGAGCCCGGTGTGCGACTCCTCCTTCGTGGAGAAGGGCCGCATCGGCGGCGACCTCTTCCAGGGCCTGGCCACCGTACGCTGTTCGGAGCTCGGTTACTGGAACTTCTTCGCGCCCATTCTCGATTATACGAGTGCGGCGGCCTACGCCGATTCCATCCAGTCCTACATCGACAGCGGCATGATTCGCTACCCCTCCGAGCTCTATTACCCCATCCGGCTGAAAAACTTCGGCCCCTACAGCCTGGAGGGCTTAAAAGAGGGCATCAGCCACATCGAGCTGCGCATGGTGGATTTGAACCCGCTCGTGCGCGCCGGCATCGACGAGCGCGACGTGCTGTTCAGCCAGCTGTTCTTAGTGTGGGCCGCCTCGCTTCCGCCGGCGAACCTCACGGTGAAGGATCAGGTGCAAGCCGTGCAAAACTTCAAGAACGCCGCCCACTACGATTTGAAGACCGTGAAGATCGTCATGCCCGACGGCACCGCCTGCTCGGTGGTGAAGGCTGCCAAGCGTATCATCGATGCCATGGAAGCGTTCTTCGATGACTTCGGCACCTCGGTCCACGAATGCCTGGCCTTCCAGCGCCTGAAGTTCGAGGACCCTCACACTCGCTACGCCTGGAAGATCCGCGAGGAATACGGCCAGGGCTTCGTAGCCCGCGGCCTGCAACTGGCCCGCAAGCTCCAGAAAGGGTACGTGGAGTAGGGAAGGACCCTATCCGAAGATGGCTTTCAAGGCCATGTCACGGGTGGCTTTCATGTTGATCTTGCAGCCGCGGAGCATGATGTCGCCGATGCCGTAGATGAAGATGCCCAAGTACTGCTTGGCCGCATCGATGTCCATATCGGCCGAAACGGCGCCGATTGCCTTTCCATGCTCCAGCGCAGTTGCGAATATGGCGCAGGTCTCGTCGTACTGGGCCTGGGCGCTCTCGGTGATGGCCGGAATCTGCCCCGACGTCGATTCGACGGTGGCAACGAACCGGGCCCGCTGCTCATCGTTGCGCAAATTGCTGGTGATGCTCGCAATGAGGGCCGCGAAGGCCTGCTTGAACTCGGCGGGCTCCGTGCAGCCGAGCGCTTCGTCGGCGCTCACGTTGATGAGCGGGTCGATCATCTCGTAGGTGGCCAGCAGCAGGTCCTCTTTGGAAGAGAAGTGGTAGTAGAGGGCCGGCCTCGTGATGCCGAGCTCTTCGGCGATGGCTCCCATGGAGGTGTGGTTGTAGCCCTTCTCCGCGAAGGCCCGATAGGCGATTTCCAGTATTTGATCTCGTGTTGACATGGGGTTTTCCTCGCTCTGCAACCAATAGACTCGTTCGCTCGATGCTTTTTCGATCGCCTATATATTACCTGAAATCTTTACAGCGTGTAAAAAAACTTACACATTGTAAAAAAATCCATTGACTTTGAGCGGGAAGGTCACTATAGTTTGCCTTACTTACAGTAAGTAAGGAACAAGAGGGGCGTTCGCAAGAGCGCGGGCAGGACGAAAGGAGCAGCAAGTGGAAATTGAGAAGTTCCGATTCCCGGGAGAGTTCGAACCGCAGACCGACGTGTTCATCAACTGGCTTCCCGACTATTGCGCCGGTGAGGACGGCGACAAGGGTCGTGAGGTGCTCGTCGAGGTGGTGAAGAATCTGCTGGGTCACGTGAACGTTCATGTGAACTGCGGCTGCGAGACCTCCCTTGAGGCCTGCAAGCAGATGCTGGCCGATGCGGGTGTGGATGTGTCCGACCCCGATACCGAGGGTCAGCGCAACACCGCCGCTGACAACGGGGATGAGAAGTTCAGCCCCTTCATCCGCTTCACCCAGTTCGACGACTGGAGCGTGTCCATCCGCGACAACGGCCCCGATGTCATGATCGACGACGAGGGCAACACGCTGGCTGTGAACATGCGCTGGAGCAACTACTCCAACAACGACAAGATGGAGCCTGCCCAGCAGCTGGCCCGTCGCGCCGGCGCGAACATGGCCATCGACCTTGACGTTTTCGACATGGTGAACTCCGACATGGTGTCCGAAGGCGGCAACCGCGAGTTCAATGGCAAGGGCGTCATGATCGCCGTTGAGGACACCGAGGTGGTCAAGCGCAACCCCGAGTACACCAAGGAAGAAATCGAGGACGAGTACAAGCGCGTCTGGAACCTGGACAAGATCATCTGGATTCCCAAGCCGATGCTGGAAGACGACGACATCCGCAAGGGCCCCATCGACAAGATGGAGGACGGCACGCTGATTTGGCCTGGCTCCTTCGCCGCCCATGCCGATGAGTACTGCCGCTTCGTGGACGAGGACACGGTGCTTCTGGCCGAGGTGACCGAGGAGGAAGCCGCCGAGGGTCCCATCAGCGCCGAGAACAAGCGCCGCATCGACGCCGCCTACGAGATCCTCAAGAACGAGACGCTGCCCGACGGCCGCCCGCTGAAGATCGTGCGCATGCCCTTCCCGGAGCATCTCATCTTCCGCGGCAGCCAGGACAACCCCACGGTCATGGGCTGGAAGCAGTTCTTCGACGAGAACGGCGGCGTGGCCTTCGACGGCACCCCGTGGCCCGAGGGCGACTACTGCTTCGTCAACTCCTGCAGCTACTGCAACTTCCTCGTGTGCAACGACGTGGTGTTGGGCCAGCGCTACTGGCACGAGGGCATGGATCCGAAGATCAAGGAGAAGGACGAGCGCGCCAAGGCGGTGCTCAAGAGCGTGTTCCCCGGCCGCGAGGTCGTCATGCTGGACACCTACTACCTGAACCTGTTCGGCGGCGGCGTGCACTGCTGGACCAAGAACGTGGCAATGCCCCAATAACGTGAGTTCGCAAGGGAAGAAAACAAGAGGAAAGGAATCTCACCCATGCTTAACAACTTCGTAGGAAAGGACATCATCAACATCGGCGACATGACCCCCGACCAGTTCCAGTACCTGCTGGATCTGTCCAAGATGCTGAAGGCCGAGAAGATGACCGGCGTCGATCACGCCCGCTTCCACAACAAGAACGTGGTGGCCCACTTCGAGTGGGAGTCGACCCGCACCCGCTGCGCCTTCGAGACCTCCTGCCATGACCTGGGCCTGGGCTTCACCTACCTGTCCAACTCGCACTTCGGCAACAAGGAGACGGTGAAGGACTCCATCCGCGTGTTCAGCGAGATGTACGACGCCATCGTGCTGCGCGCCCAGCGCGAGGAGGCCTACGTGCGCGAGGTGGCCGACATCGCCACCATTCCAGTCATCAACGCCTGCTGCGAGGGCGACCATCCCACCCAGATGCTGGCCGACGCCCTCACCATGCAGGAGCTTTTGGGCAACCTGAAGGGCCGCAAGCTGGCCTTCGTGGGCAACTGCGCCACCACCGCCATGTGGTACGGCCGCCTGTGCGCGCTTCTGGGCATGGACTTCTACGCCGTGGGCCCCGACGACGAGCGCTACCAGCTGTGCGACTCCTTCAAGGAGAACATCGAGGACCTGTTCAACAAGTGGGCACCGAACAACGAGATCGTGCTCACCTCCGACAAGGAGAAGCTGAAGGGCATGGACGTGGTGACCACCGAGTGCTGGATCTACCAGAACCCCGACGTGCACGACGAGGACCTGGCCGCCACCGGCGACTGGACGAGCTTGGAGTACTCTTACGACGCGTGGCTGCGCCACTCCGACATCATGGAGCCCTACCGCGTGACGAGCGACCTGATGGAAGATTACGTGAAGAACCCCGACTGCCTGGTCATGCATATGCTGCCGGCCTACCACAACGCCGACATGAAGCTGATGCAGAAGTTCCTGGCCGAGGCCAAGAACGAGCGCGACCGCCGCATCCTCACCGAGGGCATCTGCATCTCCGACGAGTGCTTCGAGAAGCACGCCAGCGAGATCTTCCGCGAGGCCGGCAACCGCCAGCCCACCATCAAGGCCTGCCTGGCCGCTGTTCTGGGCATCTAGTCGTCGACTCACCACGGGCGGGCGGCCTGCGCGGCTGCCCGCCGTTCCCGTAAGGAGAAAACATGTCTACTGAAGTAGCAAAGAAAAGCGGAAGCGGCTACGCCTGGCTCGTCATGGTCGGCTTTGGCATGGTCATGTGCGCCACTATCGGCGCCATCACCGTCATGGGCGGCCTGTTCTACTATCCGGTGTGCGAGGAGCTGGGCTTCGATCTGTCATCGTTCACCCTGTACGTGACGCTGTCCATGGTGTTCATGGCGCTGGGCATGCCCATCTGCGGCAAGATCATGGCATCGGGCAAAATCAAGCTGTCGGTGCTCATGACCGTGGCCGTGCTGCTGGAGCTCGTTCCCTTCGCCTGCATGTCCATGTTCACCGAGATGTGGATGTGGTTTGTGGCGGCTGTGCCCATCGGCTTCGGCCTGTCGGCCACCAGCACCGTGACCGCTGCGCCCACCCTGGGCAACTGGTTCCACAAGAAGACCGGTTTCGCCATTGGCATGATCTTCACCATCCAGAGTATCTTTGTGGCGGTGGCGAGCCCCATTTTCAGCAACATGATCGAGATGCTCGGTTGGCGCATGAGCTACGTGGTGCTGGCCATCATCGCCGCGGTCATGGCCCTGCCCTTCACCATCTTCGTCATTCGCTATCGTCCCGAGGACAAGGGCATGCTGCCCTACGGCTACGACCCGAACGCCGTTGAGGAAGAGGGTGGCGCGGTCGCCGAGACCGGCGTGCCCTACAAACTGGCCCTGCGCTCGGTGCCCTTCGTGATGGCCGTCCTCGTGGTCATGATGTCCATGACCATCTCGAACATGAACGTGGTGTTCCCCACCTATGCCGAGGTAGTTGGCCTTGGCGCCATTGTGGGCGGCTTCATGGTGACGGCGGCAAGCCTTGCCGATATCGCTCTCAATCCCATCCTGGGCACCACGGCCGACAAGTTCGGCCCCACCAAGTCGTTCATCGGCTGGACCGTGGTCACCATGGTGTCGTTCGTCATCCTGTACTTCAGCGTGAACAGCCCCATTCTGGCCATCGTGGGCGCGGGCATCAACGATGTCATGTACGCGCTCTGCGGCGTGGGCCTAGCCACCTTCACCATGGCCTGGTTCGGCAAGAAGGACTATGAGCGCATCTTCTCCACGGTCATGATGTTCGGCTATCTTGTTGCCAGCCTGGGCGTGCCCATCATGATGAAGATCTACGAGGTTACCGGTGCCTTCGAGAACGTGTTCGTCTTCGGGTTCATCGTCTGCGCCATCATCATCGTATGCCTGCTGGTGGGCGAGAAGCAGTCCGCGAAGCTGCCCCAGGAAACCGTCGAGGTTGCCGCCGAGGCCGCCCCGCAGGAGTAAGCCCCAAAGCCACCTGCCCTTGTGCCGGGCAGGTGGCTTTTCGCGTTTTCCGATTCTCGAGAAAAGGAGAGGATGAGGGGAATGACCTATCGCTACCATCCCGAGCTCCAGGAGCTCGTAGACGACCCCGCGGGCTTCCCGCCTGCGGAGAAGTTCGTGGGAACCCTTGAGGAAATGCGCGCGTTCGCCGACCCCCTCTACGCCGAGATGCGGGACTTGCCGCTGGCGGAGGGGGTCGTGGCGCGTGATGTGGAGATTGAGACGGCCGACGGCTATCCCATGCGGGCCCGCTGGTACCGGAAGGAGGGGTCGGATGCGCGCTCGGCGGTGATGTACGTCCACGGGGGCGGCATGATCCTCATGGGCATCGACGAGATGGACGCGGATATCTCGCGCTATGTGGCCCTAAGCGGCGTGCCGTTTCTGTCCATCGGCTACCGCCTGGCGCCCGAGCATCCGCGCCCCCAGGCCGAGGATGCCCTCGACGGGTACCTGTGGCTCATCGGCCATGCGGACGAGCTGGGCATCGATGCGCACCGCGTTGCCATCATGGGCGACAGCGGCGGCGCGGGCATTGCGGCGGGGGCCGCTATCCTCGCGCGCGACAGAGGCGTGCCGCTGGCCAAGCAGATTCTCATCTACCCCATGCTGGACGACCGAACCGTGGCCTGCGACGATGAGCTCGACGGCCTTGCACACGTGTGGTTCGCGGAGAACAACAAGATGGCCTGGGAGGCCGTGCTGGGCGAGCGCCGGGGAACCGATGAAGTGCTGCCCTGCGAGGCCCCGGCGCGCAACGAGAGCTTCGAGGGCCTGGCGCCGGCTTTCCTGGAGGTGGGCGAGCTCGACCTGTTCCGCGACGAAACCATCGAGTACGCGAAGCGCCTGATGGCGGTTCACGTTCCCGCCGAGCTCCATGTGCTCACGGGCCTCACGCACACCTTCGACACGTTCCCGCTGCCCATTGCCGACAAGGCCTTCGAGTACCGGTCCTATGTAATCTCGCAGCTGTGAGAGATCGACTTTGGAAACGAATCTTCGAGCTTAGAAACGGAGTTGGATGCAATGACATCTGCGAAAACCGTTGAGCAGGGGAATAAGCCCCACTATGCATGGCTTGTGATGATTGCCTATGGTCTGATGATGAGCGGCACCATCGGCTCGTTCTCGGTGGTGGGCGCGCAGTGGTTCTATCCTGTCAGCACGGACATCGGCTGCGAACTCTCTACCCTGACGCTCTATACCACCATAGAAATGGTGTGCATGGGCCTGGCCATGCCCCTGGTGGGCAATTTGCTCACGCGCGTGAAACTGCCGGTCATCCTGATCGCGGCCGTGGCCATGGAGGTGCTGGCCACTGTGGCCATGGCCTTCTACGATGAGCCCTGGATGTGGTATGTCTCCGGTGTGTTCGTCGGTCTCGGGCTGGCGGCCACCAGCACCGTTACCGTCACGCCCACCATGGGTAATTGGTTCGCGAAGAAGACCGGCTTCGCCATCGGCGTGGTGTGGGCCATCCAGGCGCTGTACTGCGCCGTGGCAAGCCCTTTGTTCGCCACCATTATCGAGGCCATTGGCTGGCGCTCCTCATATTTCGTGCTCGCCGCGGCATCCGCATGCCTGGCGCTGCCTGCCATCGTCTTCGTTATCCGCTATCGCCCTGAAGATAAGGGGCTTCTGCCTTACGGGTACGAGGAAGCGGCTGGGCGCGCTAAAACCCTGGCTCCCAGCACCGCGCCCGGCGTGCCGGCAGCCGCAGCGTTCCGCAGCGTGCCGTTCCTCCTCTGCGTGGGCGTGGTGATGCTGTGCCAAGGGACGGCCTGTATGAACGCCATTTTTCCAACCTACGCCGAAGTGGTGGGACTTGGCGCGGTGGTGGGCGGACTGATGGTGTCCTCGGCGAGCCTCTGCGACATTGTCTTTAACCCCCTGGCGGGTGCCACCAGCGATAAATTCGGCTCGACGCGCGCCATGGTGCTGTGGACGGGCATCACCATGGTGTCATTCGTGGTGCTGTACTTCAGCAGCGAGTCGGTGGTAGGCTCGTGCGTAGGCGCTGGTTTGAACGACGCCATGTACGCCATCACCGGCGTGGGCTATTCCACCTTCGCGCTCTCCATCTTCGGCATGAGGGACTTCGAGAAGATCTTCTCGCGCATCACCAGCTGCGGCTACCTGGTTGCTAGCCTGGGCATTCCGCTGATGATGTCCATCTACGAGGCCACCGGCGTGTTCCAGAATGTGTTCGTGTTCGGCTTCATCGTCGATATCGTCATCATCGCCCTGGTCATCCTCGCGAAGAAAAGCAGCCGCACCCTGCGCTGGTTGAGCGAGTAGCCGTCGACCATCTTTTCGTGTAGGGGTGCGCGCCTGGGTTCCCTGTTGTCTCATCTGGGCGCGCCGCCCCCTTGTTTTATCTGCCAAGGTGCGCCTCCCGCTTGCATCGAGGGGCGCACCTGTGCTAGCATACCCAATTGCCGACAAGGCGGCCGCGCGAGGCAGCGCGAACAATACCTGGCGGCTCCGGTTGATCTCCGAGAGCTGCGCGGCTCGACCGCAGGCCTGACAAGCAGGTCATTTTCAAAGCCAAATCCGCTTTTTGGTTTTTTACGCCCTTGTGCGATTTTTTCTTCAAATCCTCTTGCCTTTTTGATACTATCTTGCGTTGCTGCTTTATCAGTCCGTTTTGGAGGAGCAACTTTTGGCTAAGGAAGATGTAATCGAACTCGAGGGCACGGTGCTCGAAGCCCTGCCCAACGCGATGTTCAAGGTGGAGCTCGAGAATGGCCACACCATCCTCGCCCACATTTCCGGCAAGATGCGCATGCACTACATCAAGATCCTGCCCGGCGACCGCGTGACCGTGGAGCTGTCGGTGTACGACTTGAACCGCGGCCGCATCACCTACCGCTTCAAGTAATCCCCCTCCGGCCCGGTAGGGCGCCCCCGCGCGAAGACCCGGATCCTTCGCGCGCGGTCACAGCTGAGAAAACACTCGCCAGCGGCTGGGCGTGCACGTATAGAACGATCCGCATACCGAAAGGAAACGACATGAAGGTACGTCCCTCGGTCAAGAAGATGTGCGACAAGTGCAAGATCATCCGACGCCATGGCAAGATCCTCGTCATCTGCGAGAATCCGCGCCATAAGCAGCGTCAGGGCTAGGAAGAAAGGACTTTAGAACAACATGGCACGTCTCGTTGGTGTCGATCTTCCCCGCAATAAGCGCATTGAGATCGCCTTGACCTACATTTACGGCATTGGCCTCACTACGGCCAAAGAGATCATCGCCGCTACCGGCGTCGATCCCGACATTCGCGTGAAGGACCTTTCCGAGGAAGACCTCGCGAAGCTGCGCGACTACATCCAGCAGAACCTCAAGGTCGAAGGTGACCTGCATCGCGAGGTTTCTCAGAACGTGAAGCGCCTGATGGAGATCGGCTGCTATCGCGGTCTGCGTCATCGTCGCGGCCTGCCCGTTCGCGGCCAGCGCACGCACACGAATGCCCGTACCCGCAAGGGTCCGCGCAAGCAAATCGGCGGCAAGAAGAAGTAGTGAGGTAAGCAAACCGTGGCTAAGAAGCAAGTACGTACTACGCGCATCAAGCGCTCTGAGCGTAAGAACATTGCCGTGGGCGCCGCTCACATCAAGTCTACGTTCAACAACACCATTGTCTCCATCACCGATCCCCAGGGCAACGTGATCTCCTGGCAGTCCGCGGGCACCGTGGGCTTCAAGGGCTCTCGCAAGTCCACGCCGTTCGCCGCGCAGATGGCCGCCGAGGCCGCCGCGAAGACGGCCATGGAGCACGGGCTGAAGAAGGTTGCCGTCTACGTGAAGGGCCCGGGTTCCGGTCGCGAGACCGCCATCCGCTCCCTGCAGGCTGCCGGCCTCGAAGTGGCCAGCATCCAGGACTGCACCCCCATTCCGCACAACGGCTGCCGCCCCAAGAAGCGTCGCCGCGTGTAACTGAAAGGATCGTACATTATGGCAATCAACAGAACTCCGGTTCTCAAGCGCTGCCGTCAGCTGGGCATCGATCCTGTGGTGCTCGGTTACTCCAGCAAGAAGGAATCCATCCGCCAGCCCAAGCGTCGCCGCAAGGAGAGCGAGTACGCTATGCAGCTGCGCGAGAAGCAGAAGGCCAAGTTCATCTACGGCGTGCTCGAGAAGCAGTTCCGTGGGTACTTCAAGCGCGCCAAGTCCATGGAGGGTCAGACCGGTGAGAACCTGATGACCATCCTGGAGACCCGTCTCGACAACGTGGTCTTCCGTCTGGGCTTCGCCCGCACCCGCAAGGAAGCCCGCCAGATGGTGACCCACGGCCACATCTGCGTGAACGGCCGCCGCGTGGACATCCCGTCCTTCCGCGTGCGTCCCGGCGAGCTCGTCTCGGTGGCCCCCAAGGCCAAGGAGCTTCTCGTGGTGAAGAGCGCTCTGGTTTCCAACGAGCGCGTTCAGGTCCCGGCATGGCTGGAGATCGACATCGAGAAGCTGCAGGGCAGCGTGCTGTCCCTCCCGACGCGCGACCAGATTGATCTGGACATCAACGAGCAGCTCATCGTCGAACTGTACTCGAAATAATCGCGACTTTTTTAGGAGGCTACCCATACATGACAGAGTTCATGAGGCCTACCGTTACCACGGAGGAAGTCAACGACACCGTTGCCCGCTACATCGTCGAGCCGCTCGAGCGCGGCTATGGCAACACGCTGGGCAACTCCATGCGTCGCGTGCTGCTCTCCTCGCTGGACGGGGCTAAGGCCACCGCCATCCAGATCGAGGGCGTTCAACACGAGTTCACTACCGCGGAAGGCGTCATCGAGGACATCGCCGATATCGTGCTGAACGTGAAGGGCTTGGTGTTCTCCCGGGTGTCCGACGAGGCCGACGAGGCGACCGCGCACGTGTTCGCCGAGGGCCCCTGCACGGTGACCGGCGCCGATCTGGAGGTGCCGGGCCAGTTCAACCTGGTGAACCCCGATCACGTCATCGCCACGGTTGCCGACGGCGGCCAGCTGGACATGACCATCCGCATCGGTGTCGGTCGCGGATACGTGTCCTCCGAGCGCAACAAGCGCACGGAGGATCCCATCGGCATCATCCATGTGGACTCGCTGTTCTCGCCGGTGCGCCGTTGCACGATGAACGTGACGGACACCCGCGTGGGCCAGCGCACCGACTACGACAAGCTGGTTCTGGAAGTTGAGACCGACGGCTCGCTTGCCCCCACGGAGGCAGTGTGCCGCGCGGCCAACATCATCAACCAGTACATGGGCGCGTTTTTGGCTTTGGCTTCCACCGGCGAGGAGGAAGAGGGCGAGGCTCCCTCCATCTTCGCGCCGGAGGGTCAGGAGTCCAACGCCGAGCTTGACAAGCAGATCGAGGATCTGGACCTTTCCGTCCGCTCCTACAACTGCCTGAAGCGCGCGGGCATCCATTCCGTGCGCCAGCTCGTCGAGTTCTCCGAGAACGACCTGCTCAACATTCGGAACTTTGGTGCGAAGTCCATCGAGGAAGTGAAGGACAAGCTCATTTCCATAGACCTCAATTTGAAGCTTTAGGAGACAAAGAGTTATGAGACACAACAAGAAGGGTCGCAAGCTCGGTACCGACTATAGCCACACTAAGGCTATGAAGCGCAGCTTGGTTTCCGCCCTGTTTCTGAACGACCGCATCAAGACGGTGGAGTCCCGTGCCAAGGAGATCCGCCCGCAGGTCGACAAGGTGATCACCTGGGCCAAGCGCGGCGATCTGCACTCCCGCCGTCTGGCCATCGCCTACCTGAACGACAAGGAGCTCGTCCGCGAGATCTTCGAGAAGGTCGCCCAGGGCATGTTCCAGGACCGTCCCGGCGGCTACACCCGCATCATGAAGCTCGGGCCCCGCAAGGGCGACAATGCCCCCATGGTCATCATGGAGCTCGTGACCGAGCCCTGCGTGCCCAAGGCCGAGCGCAAGGCCGCGGCCGAGAAGAAGGCTGCTGCCAAGAAGGCTGCCCCGAAGAAGGTCGCCAAGAAGGCCGACAAGTCCGAGGAGCTCGCCGAGGATCTGGGCTTTGAGGCCGACGGCACCGTCGAGCAGCTCGAGGCTGTGGACGCCGCCGAGGCCGTTGCCGAGATGACCGATGCCGAGAAGGTTGAGGCCGTCGAGGAGAAGAAGGCCGAAGAGGCCGAGGCGTTCCGCGAGACCGAGGAGACCGCCGGCGATTCTGCCGAGGCTGCCAAGGAGGAGGCCGAGAAGGCCGAGGCCGAGGCTGCCAAGGAGGCCGAGACCTCCGAGGTGGAGAAGGCCGAGGAAGAGAAGGCCGACGTCAAGAGCGAGTAATCGTTCGACTGGGAACTTCGGATGCGCCGCGCGCCCGCCAGCCGCAAACGCAGGGCGCGGAAGCATCGTTCTATACCGGAGAAGCCGCCTGAGGGCGGCTTCTCTGCGTTCTCTCCCCGTAGGGGGCGACCTTGGTCGCCCCTTGCCGCAAGCACGGCATGACTCGCGATGCGGCTCTGTGACGGCAAAGCAACGCGCGTCCAACCAGTGAATTACTATCGGCTCGCTCAAGTTTAGGTTGCTGCGCAGGCCCATAGAATACTCCTTGCAAGGGCAACCGATCTTGCTCCTGCAGTGTAAGTGCACGGGTATCGCACCGATTGAAAGGAGCCGGATCATGGCTGACAAGGATACGCTGATGGAGGAGTTCGTTGCGACCGAGGCCGCCAAGAACGAAGATGCTGCCAAGGATCTGGAGCGCGTCGAGCAGGAGATCGTGGCCGAGGCCACCATGTCCACCGAGTACGATGACGCGCTGGGCAACGAGCAGGCTGCCGCCGAGGATGCGGAGACTGCCTTCGAGTTCGAGCAGGCCGAGATTGCGGCCGAGCAATCGCTCTAAAACTCGCATGCGAGCCGTGCGGCTCGCCAATTTGAGGCCGGTTCGCTAACTCGCCGGCTTCGAAACGACTCCACCAAGCCTGGGCTCTTCCTTAACAGGAGCCCGCGGGATGGCTTGACGGAATTGAAAGAAGGCGCCCCTTGAGCATGGGGGCGCCTTCTTTTGCGTCCGTGCACAAAACACGAGTGCTTACGGGAGTCTGGCCGATAGGGAAGGGGCGGTATGCTTGACGGTGGAAGCTCTGTGGGATACTGGCGACATGGAAAAAGCCCCGACATATTCTGCCGCATCCGAGAAAGGGGATGCATGTGCTGCTCGCGCTGGCGCTGCGGAACACGCAGGCGGTGCGAGATGCAGCGGCGGCGAAGCTCGGCGTGCTGCGCGTATCGGTGCGAAAGGGATGCTGCGCGCCGTGGACGCCCGCACGAAGATCGGGCTGCTCGTGGCCTATTCTGTGGCGCTTTTCTGCACGGGAAACCTCTTGGGCCTGGGCGTGGCGACTGCGCTGTTGGCGGCGGTGGCGTTCGTCGGGGGCGTCCCCGTCGCACGTCTGCTGCGCGAAGGAGCCTTCGCCTATCCCATTGTCGGCTTCCTGCTCGTCTACAACGTTGCAGCCTCTGGATGGCTTGCGGGAATCGCGGTCGCCCTCCGGCTGCTTCTGCTGGTATGGGCGAGTCTTTTGCTCATGGCGCTTTCCACGCCCGCAGAGCTTTCCGAGGGGCTGCGCCGCCTGTTCTCCCCTTTGGGTCGCTTGGGCCTGCCCGTACGCGACTTCGCGACGTCGCTTTCCATCGCTCTGCGGTTCATGCCGCTGCTTTCCGAGGAGCTGAGAGCCGTGAGAGCCGCCCAGGCCTCGCGGGGAGCTGCCTTCGAGGACGCAGGGCTCGTGCGACGCCTGCGGGCCTACGGGGGGCTCATGGTGCCGGTGCTCGTAGGGCTCTTTCGCCGGGCCGATCGTCTGGCCGCAGCTATGGAGGCGCGATGCTACGGGGCCTCGGGAGAGCCGACCTCGCTTGTCGAGCGCCGTTTCTCCGCCGGCGACGGAGCGGTTCTTCTCGTCGGCGTTGCCGCCTGTGTCGCTTTCGCGCTCGTTCCCTAGGGGTTCGCAACGGGCTCGGCGTCGTCCTCGTTGGCTATCGGGACGTTGCGCGATCCCAGGATGCCGAGCGGTTCGTTCGCCTCCGGTCGCTTCTCGCGCTTTGCCCGTGCCGGCGCCAGCTCGCTTATCAGAATGGCCGCGAAGATGAGGACGAAGCCCGCGGCCATGCGCCCCGTGATCACCTCGCCGTAGAACAGCACGCTGGCCAGCACGCCGAACACCGATTCCAAGGACAGCAGAAGCGAGCCTTGGGCCGGCGACACGTGGGCGAGTCCGACGTTCTGGAAGAGATAGCACAGCCCCGAGGCAAACACCACGAGGTAGAACAGGTTGAAGGCGAACTCCGGCGTGAGAGCCGCCAGGTTCGGCGCCGGCTCGGTGAGTGCACCGACCACGAGCCCCATGAGGCCACCGAAGAGGAACTGGTACACGGTGAGGGCGAATACGTTGAAGCGCTCGGAGTAGCGTGAGATAGCGATGATCTGCGCCGCGAAGAAAACGGCGCACAGAAGCGTCATGGCATCGCCGAACTCGAAGGAAAGGGAGCTGGTCGTGAGCGACACGAGCCCGATGCCGACGATGCACATTCCCGCAGCGCCCACGTTGGCGAGGGTGGGACGCTTGCCGGCGACGACCCACAGCATGAAGGGCACGATGACGCAGTAGGTGGCAGTGAGGAAAGCGTTCTTCCCCGGCGTGGTGTCGGCGAGTCCCACGGTTTGCACCCAGAACGCGAGGAAAGTCACGGCGGCGAGCACCAGTCCCGCCTTGAGGCACGGCCCGTTCAGCGTGCCGGCCAGCGAGCGGTGGAACACGGCGGCCATGAGAAGCCCCGTCAGGAAGAAGCGCACGCCGATGAGCTGGGCCGGGGGCAGCACGTCCACGGCGTCCTTCATCACCACGAAGGCGAACCCCCAAATAATGGTGGCCGCCAACAGCATGAGCTTGTACACGAAGCCCGGGATATGTCTCTTCTCAGTCACAGCCTGCCATTATAGTGCGGCCTTTCGCGTTTCGCCAGGTTACTGCCAGCCAACGGGGGCGCAACGGAATCCTGTTGACGGGCGTGGGTGTGCACGGTGGCCGCATGATGGTGGGTAAGCGTTAAACCCGACCAGAGAGGACGTGCGCTATGTACTATTCCAGCGGCAACTACGAGGCCTTCGCTCATCCGCTTCCGCCCGAGGGCGTGGAAAACAAGCAGGCCTACATTATCGGCAGCGGCCTGGCGGGACTTGCTGCGGCGTGCTTTCTTGTGCGCGACGGCCGAATGCCCGGCGAGAAGATCCACGTCCTGGAGCGCGACCCGCGCGCCGGCGGCGGTTGCGATGGCTGGGAGTACCCGGGGCTCGGCTTCACCATGCGCGGCGGCCGCGAGATGGACAACCACTTCGAGGTGATGTGGGATCTGTTCCGCGACATCCCCTCCATCGAGGATCCGTCCGTGAGCGTGCTCGACTACTACTATTGGCTGAACAAGCGCGACCCCAACTACTCGCTGTGCCGCGCCACGGTGGATCGCGGCCGGGACGCCCATACCGACAACAAGTTCAACCTGTCCGACAAGGCCTGCATGGAAATCATGAACCTGTTCTTCACCCCGGAGGAGGAGCTGCAGGACAAGGTCATCACCGAGTACTTCTCCGACGAGGTGCTGAACTCGAACTTCTGGTTGTACTGGCGCACGATGTTCGCCTTTGAGAATTGGCACTCGGCGCTGGAGATGAAGCGCTACGTCACCCGCTTCGTGCACCATTTGGGCGGCCTGCCCGATTTCTCGGCCCTGCGCTTCACGCGGTACAACCAGTACGAGTCCATGATCCTGCCCATGGTGAACTACCTTGAGGCCCACGGTGTCGACTTCCAGTTCAATACCCATGTGACCGACGTGCGCTTCAGCTGCGACGACGCCAAAGACGACAACCGCAAGCTGGCCACGGAAATTCGACTGGTGCACGAGAACAACCCGGCGGCCATCGATACTGCCGAGGGGCTGCCCGAAGACGGCAAGACGGCTCCCGTCGCCGATACGGGCCGCGAGGAGACCATTCCGCTCACGGAAAACGACCTCGTCTTCATCACGCCCGGCAGCCTGGTGGCCCATTCCTCCTTCGGCAGCCAGGACAAGCCAGCCCGCTTCGCACCCGAGCTCACCCCTGGTGACGGCTGGGATCTGTGGAAGAAGATCGCGGCCCAGTCGCCGGAGTTCGGCCGTCCCGAGAAGTTCTGCGGCGACCCGGAGAAGAGCAACTGGGAAAGCGCCACGGTGACCACGCTGGACGAGAAGATCCTGCCCTACATCGAGGCCATCTGCAAGCGCGACCCGCTTTCCGGCGGCGTTGTCACGGGCGGCATCGTGTCGGTGAAGGACTCCAGCTGGCTGCTCTCCTGGACCATCAACCGCCAGCCGCAGTTCCGCGCCCAGCCCGAGGGGCAGGTGTGCGTGTGGCTCTACGGCCTGTTCACCGACGTGCCCGGCGACTACGTGAAGAAGCCCATGCGCGATTGCACCGGCAAGGAAATCTGCGAGGAGTGGCTGTACCACCTGGGCGTGCCCGAGGAGCAAATCGAGGAGCTGGCCGAGCATTCCGCGAACACGGTGCCCTGCATGATGCCCTACATCACGGCCTTCTTCATGCCCCGCGCCGATGGCGACCGTCCGCTCGTCGTGCCTGAGGGCGCCGTGAACTTCGCCTTCATTGGGCAGTTCGCCGAGACGCCGCGCGACACTATTTTCACCACCGAGTACTCCATGCGCACTGGCATGGAGGCGGTGTATACGCTGCTCGACATCGGCCGCGGCGTGCCTGAGGTGTGGGGCAGCGTATTCGACCTGCGCGTGCTGCTGAACGCGACGGTGCTTCTGCGCGACGGCAAGCCGGCAACGGACATGAACATGAACGTGCTGGAGAAGCTGCTGCTGTCGCGCGGCCTGAAGGAGATCGAGCATACCGACATCTACGGTCTTCTGAAGGAGTTCGGCGTCATTCCGACCACCGACGAGAACCGCGATGTGCCCGTGCCCGCTACGGGTGCCGTGTGGCCGGGCATCCACTAGGTTCGGAAAACAGCGGCCCAGCCTGTTTTATGCGCCCCGTGCGGAATGAGTCCGCGCGGGGCGCTTGCGCGTGCGTCGTTCGTGCTATGATGGTGAACGCTGATTAGAAGCATCAACCAACCTTCAAGGAGGCACTACATGAGCGTCATCATCGATGTGTACGGGCGCGAGGTTCTCGACTCTCGCGGCAACCCCACCGTCGAAGTGGAAGTTGTGCTGGAAGACGGCGCCTTCGGCCGCGCGGCGGTTCCCTCGGGCGCTTCCACGGGCGCTTTCGAGGCCGTGGAGCTGCGCGACTGCGACAAGAGCCGTTATCTGGGCAAGGGCACGCTGGATGCCGTGGCCCATGTGAACAACGAGATCGCCGACGTGCTCATCGGCCTTGAGGCCGAGGATCAGCGCATGGTGGATGCCGCCATGATCGAGGCCGACGGCACGGAGAACAAGGGGGCCTTCGGCGCCAACGCCATCCTGGGCGCGTCTTTGGCCGTGGCCAAGGCCGCTGCGGAGGCTGCCGAGCTGCCGCTGTACAAGTACGTGGGCGGTGCGAACGCGCATCTTCTGCCGACGCCCATGATGAACATCCTGAACGGCGGTGTGCATGCCGACAACAACGTGGACTTCCAGGAGTTCATGATCATGCCCGTGGGCGCTCCCACGTTCGCCGAGGCCCTGCGCTGGTGCGCCGAGATCTACCACACCCTGAAGAAGGTGCTGCATGATGCGGGCCTTGGCGGCGGCGTGGGCGACGAGGGCGGATTCGCCCCCAACCTGAAGACCAACGAGGAGCCGCTGGCCTATATCGTGGAAGCTTGCGAGAAGGCCGGTTACAAGCCGGGTACCGACATCCTGTTCGCCATGGATCCGGCTTCCACGGAGTTCTACAACGCCGAGACCGGCAAGTACGTGCTGGCCGGCGAGGGCCGCGAGCTGACGAGCGACGAGATGGTGGACTACTGGGAGGCGCTGGTGAACAAGTACCCCATCGTCTCCATCGAGGACGGCATGGCCGAGGAGGACTGGGACGGTTGGAAGAAGCTGACCGACCGCATCGGCGACCGCGTGCAGCTGGTGGGCGACGACCTGTTCGTTACCAATTCCAAGCGCCTCGCCAAGGGCATCGAGCTGGGCTGCGCCAACGCCATTCTCATCAAGGTGAACCAGATCGGCTCGCTCACCGAGACGCTCGAGGCCATCGAGATGGCCAAGCAGGCCGGCTACGCCTGCGTCATGAGCCACCGCTCCGGCGAGACCGAGGACGTGACCATCGCTGATCTGTCCGTGGCCTGCAACACCGGCCAGATCAAGACCGGCGCCCCGTGCCGGTCCGACCGCGTGGCCAAGTACAACCAGCTCATCCGCATCGAGGAGCAGCTGGAGGGCCAGGCCCAGTACGCGGGCATGAAAGCCTTCTACAACATTAAGCGTTAGAGGGCCGAGCGGGGCTCGCATTCCACAAGGTTCGCCTTGGGAGGCGAGCGCACAAACGACCAAAGAAGGGCCGCTTCATATCGAGGCGGCCCTTCTTCTGTTTCGCGGCAGCCGGTTGGGATCGCTTTTGCCCGTTCTCGGTCGACGAACCCCTCTGTTTCTGCACGAAATCTCGTGTTATAAGCGTCCGGAATATGCAACGGGACTCGCGGCTGAGAACGGCTTTTGGAAAACGCCTGGTCAGAGCATTGCGCTCAGGAGGCGCATTCCCGGCTTTCAGGTTGCAGGCACCCTTCAGACGCTGATAACTCAAGATCTCGTGCAAAAATCGGGTAGTTCGTTGACCGGGATTTCTTCAGAACGGCCCTGGGGAGCCCAAAAGCACGCCGGCGGCGTCTTCGCGTTGCTATGCTATACGGAGCGGGTGCCCGGTTGCGGGTCGCGGGGGAGGAAGGAGATTTGCAGGTACATATCCATCCCCTCCGCTATTTTCTGAAGAACGCGTATCGATGGGTTGCGAATTCCTCGTTCTATGCGACTGATTTCTGTTTGGGCTATACCGCAGCGCTCGGCCAATTCCTTTTGCGTGAGATTTTGACTTTGCCGGGCCTCGATCATAGCGCGCATGAGGGCGGCTTCAGGCTGAAACTCGTGACGGGCCTCCGCGAATTCAGGGTCAAGACGTTCTTGCTCCTCGACGAATTCTCTAAGCTTCATTGCTGTACCTCCTGACGTAGTCTTTCCGGCGCTCATCCGCTAGGCGAAGTTCCCGGGCTGGAGTCTTTCTCGTCTTCTCCCTGAAGCCGTTTGTTGCGGCAATGATGCGATTCTCGAAATAGAAGAAGATGAACCTCATCGTGTCTTGGCCGCATTGGCAGCGAAGCTCATAGAGGCCATCTCTCAAGTGCTTCGTGTAAGGCTCTCTTAGGTTTGGGCCTCCTTCCTCAAGCACTTCGAAATAGGTGGTCGCCTTCCTTCGGGCTTTCGCGGGTAGCGAGATGAGGAAATCTGCCACCGGACAGCTTCCGGTTTCCGTTTCGTAGAACTCCAACGTGTACTTCATGGCTACCGTCCTTTCCTAGGATATGAGAAATATCTCATTTTGTCAACACTAGAAAGGAAGAAGCTGCGAGCGCCGCTGCAGCTTCTCGGGCTGTCCTTGGCGTCTCGCGAAGTTAGGAACTGATTGGTCCCAGTCAAACGCTTTATGTCAATTATAGCATAATAATGAGAACATATGTTTGCTAATTTCGAATTAGAAAAAGCAGTCTCATGCGGCAAGCCCTTTGTTCAGCGTCCCTCGCCTTCTAACCTAAAAGCCCCAACCCCTTGGCGATGTTGGCGATGAAGTCCTGGACGTTGGTGACGATGCCGCGGCTGGCGAGGCTGCCGCGATCCACCAGCTTGTTCACGGCGAACTCGGCGATATCGACGCAGTAGAAGTACACGGGGCGTATGGTGCCATCGGCCAGCACGCGGTAGGAAGGGGTCATGTTCCCCGTGGCGATGGTGTGCAGCATGGTGGCCATGCAGATGACCGTGGTGGCGCTGCGGATGTGGTCGCGCATGGCGTCCTGGGCCTCGTAGGCGTTGCCGTACACGCCGGGCAGGGGGCCGTCGTCACGGATGGATCCGGCCAGCACGTAGGGCACGCCGTTGCGCACGAGCGCGTTCATGATGCCGTCGCGCACGCCCTCTTCCTCGATGAACCGCTCGATGGATCCCCAGTAACGCACGCGGTTGATGGTGTCCAGGTGGTGGTAGTGGCCATTGGGGCGGTTCTCCTGGGTGTCGATGTCCTGGCCGAGGGACGTGTGGAAGTAGGCGCCTTCCAAATCATGGGTCGCCAGAGCGTTGCCGGCGAAGACCGCATCGGCATAGCCGGCGTCGATGATCTTCGCGAAGGCGTCGCGCGAGAATCCGTTGAAGGTGAAGGCCGGCCCCATGACCCACACGATGGAGCCGTGGTCGCGGTCATGGCGCAAAAGCTCGTAGAGTTCGTCATAGTCCCGCGAGAACGCGGTCTCGCGGGAGCGGCCCAGGCGGAAGGCGAAGTTGTCGTGGCCGCCCGGATGCGGGGCGCCGTCCTCGGCCGTCGCCAGCCCGCGGAAGCCGTCGGTGTAGACGAGAATGCCCTCCTCACCGTTTTCGGTGCGCCCGCAGGCGATGAGGTCTCCAGCGCGGATGTGACGGAACTCGCGCACGAACACGTCGTCGCCTTCCACGACGGCCACGCAATCCATGCGGGAATCGCGGGCGAGCGTCCATTGGCCGCTGATCTTCAGATACTCCGGATAAATGGACATGGCGTGGTAGCCCTCCGGGGCCACGAAATCCTTCGGCGCGGGCACGAGCGTCACGTCGGGCGCGGCGACGAGATGGGGGAGAGTGAAGTCGGGCGGCGTGTAGGGCGTGGGCGTAAAGGGCATAGTCACCTTCTTTCTCTGGTTGGCTGAGGCCATTGTAGCGCTTCGGCCGCTGGTTCCCAAGGAATGTGAAGTTGCGCATGCAAGAGATCTCATGCAGGGAGGACGGGGAGCGGTGATTCGCCGAAGGGTTGTGAAAGCGTGATGACTTCGGCATCGAAATTATTCCCAGAGGGCTAGAATGGGCCTATGGCTACTGCTATCGACACATCCAAGGAAACACACGCCGACGTCGCCGCCGCCGCCGAGGTGCTGCGGCGGTTCGTTGGCTACTACAAGCCCTACAAGGCGCTCTTCTTCGCCGATCTCGTGGCCGCCTGCATTTTGGCTGGGGTTGACCTGGCCTTTCCGCAGCTGCTGAACTTCTTCACCCGCGAGTTCTTCACCGAGTCGCCCTCGGTCATCTTGGGCAGCCTCGGGCTCATCGCGCTGCTCTTCATCGCGCTGTACGCCGCGCGCACGGGCTGCCAGTGGTTCATCACCTACTGGGGCCACGTCATGGGCGCGCGCATGGAGGCCGACATGCGCCGCGATTTGTTCGAGCAGTACCAACGCCTCTCCTTTGGCTACTACGACCGCCACAACACCGGCGTCATGATGTCGAAGATCACCACCGATCTGTTCGACATATCGGAGCTCGCGCACCACGGGCCGGAGAACCTGTTCATCTGCACGCTCAAGATCGTCGGCTCCTTCGTGCTGCTGTTCATGATCAACGGGCCGCTCACCGCCATTATGCTCGTCGTCACCATCGTCATGGCAGCGCTGTCCTTCGCGCTGAACTATTGGCGTCGCCGCATATTCCGCGAGAACCGCGAGCGCATGGCCGGCATCAACGCCGCAGTGCAGGATTCCCTCGGCGGTATCCGCGTCGTGAAGTCCTTCGGCGGCGAGGACGCCGAGCGCGAGAAGTTCCGCGCGGCCAACGAGGCGTTCCTCGACACGAAGAACCGCTCCTACAAGTTCATGGGCGCCTTCCACGGGCTGAACTCGCTGTTCACGGGGCTTCTGTACACCATCGTCGTGGTGGGCGGCGGTTACTTCGTGGCCACCGGAACGCTCGCCGTGACCGATTTGGCCATCTACGCCCTGTACGTGGGCATCTTCATGGCACCGGTAGAGCAGCTCATCAACTTCACCGAGACTCTGCAGAAGGGCTACGCGGGCTTCCGCCGCTTCATCGAGGTGTTGGCCGAGCGGCCCGACGTGGCCACCAAGCCCGGCGCGCCCACCTTGGCCGAGGCCTGCGGCGGCGAGGTGCGCGGCGCTGTGGATTACCGCGACGTGACGTTCTCTTACGATGGCACCCACCCGGTGCTCGACGGGCTCACGCTTTCCATCCCCGCCGGCACCTCGGTGGCGCTCGTGGGGCCCTCGGGCGGCGGCAAGACCACCACCTGCTCGCTTCTGCCCCGCTTCTACGACGTGGCCGGCGGCGCGGTGACCATCGACGGCGTGGACGTGCGCGACGTACAGTTGGCAAGCCTGCGCGAGGCCATCGGCATCGTGCAACAGGACGTGTACTTGTTCGGTGGCACGGTGGGGGAGAACATCGCCTACGGCCGCCCCGGCGCCACCCAGGCCGAAATCGAGGAAGCGGCGCGCAAGGCCAACATCCACGAGTTCATCTGCTCTTTGCCACAATGTCAAGTGATGAATTCAAAAAAGACAAGCACTATCCAAAGAAAAACTTCTTTTATGGTATCTGCCTATTTTGTTTTCGATAGTTTTAGCTGTGATACATTTAATTTAGGGTGCAAAAAAGCAGGAGACCTTTTCGGATCTCCTGCTTAGTAGAGCTGTGAATATTTAATTGTGGTTGGGTTGCCAGTTATGCAAATCGGAATTTCTGTTATAGATTTACAATCATAATAAATTCCTCGCTATTTTCATTAACAACAGTAAATCCCACTTTCTCGTACATCTTCACTGCATAATTACTTTTCTGAACAGATAAGGATATTTTTGAATATCCAGCTAATCTTTCCACTTGTAATAATTGTTTCAATAATGAAGTTCCAATGCCTAACCCTCTATATTGGGGGCAGACAGACATGGCAAGAGATGGAGTATCATTATCAATGTGTCCATAGTCATTCATAATTCTTACCCAAATAGCTCCTACTACATTTCCCTGAATCTCTGCAACTAAGGCTTTATCATGTTTTCGATTTCCAAACTCGACGATATATTCTTGTAATTCCGGACATTCTATTACTGATTTAGGTGGAAGTTCAATACCTTCCGGAATATAAATCGCTTCGTATAAAAAACCACTTAATAAACAGTATTCTTCGCTTCTCATTTCTCGTATTATATAGTCCATAAGTTTACTCCAAATTCTAATTTCTGGTTTTTACTCAACTTTAGTGTAGCTCTCCATACTAAAAGTTTCCAAATCAAACACTACCGCAACAACATTGTCCTCATTTTCTTCAATAAGCCATAAGCGAGTCCATAATGTTTGGTCATTCATATTGGTAGCAGTTTTATCCTCACCATCGGTAATGATTTTTTCGGGATCTA
>ERZ773162.407-NODE-407-length-51739-cov-8.255688_pt1 | contig 51739 bp, 40 predicted proteins | sample MGYA00511113_ERZ773162 | MGnify/ENA primary metagenome ERZ773162 (study PRJEB29015, sample SAMEA2737807) | human gut metagenome | biome: human gut; feature: human-associated habitat; material: faeces | place: China | collected 2012 ... | reverse complement strand
CTCCTTCGATTCCAAGATCAGCAAGCATGCTGCTGACGATATCTTCTGCCTCTGTTGTTGTCTTCAGACGAAACTGATTCCATTTCATATATATTTCTCCTTTATCTCATCTTGTTTAAGACCTCCCCGGGTCTTATATCATCTTCGTTTACATTCATTGCTTATTTTAACACCTGTTGTCTTTAAAGTAAATGTACTTCTTTCGCTAAAACAATGTTAAGAAAATAACGATTCTTGTTCATACCGTGTTAAGATCCATCCGTTTCTCTTTATCTTCTTACCAAAAGTCCATACAATGTACCCGGAAGCAAAATTCCACATCATATATAACATCAATATATAAAAACATTGACAAGGAGGACTTTGACTTATGAATATTGGCATTTTAATTCTTATGATCGTCGGTGGGGGTGTCGGAATTCTATCATCACTATATATTGCGCTCAGCTTTCCGGCCATGATTATCTGGAAAATTTATCGCAAAATCCGTCATGGATATAAACTTACATACTAATCATCTATTTTATGGCAGTGTTCAGATCCTGTTCTACTTCATTTAGTTCTGACAGGATCTCCTCCTGCTGTTTGTCAAATAACAGTTTCTTATTATACTGATAATACTTATCACAGTCATTTTCCTTTAAGAACTGAATACTATAATAGTTCGTGTTAAGTTCTGTAACAAAAGAAACCATCTCCTGACTGTCCCCAAATGCAGCTTCCATGAAATCAAATGCGTGTTCCAATGCGGAAAGCGTACGTTCTGTCAGTTCTTCTCTCTCTGCCACTTCATTTCCAAACACCTCTTTTATACGTTCAAATGCTGCCTCTCCTTCCAGATGTTCTTCTTTTGCAAGCTGTTCGTAAGATTCCAGTTTATCCAGCACCTGTTTTCTTACATGCTCGTCCTGCTTTGTCATCTGTTCTTCTTTCCGTAATTTTTCATATTGCTCTCTGGCTTCACAGACGACAAGATCCATTTGCAGATTGGATTTATATAACTTCAGATATTCATATATCATTGTAACCAGTCTGTCTTTTAGGAAATATTCTTTGAAGCAGCTTCCCAGACGGCCGATCAACATATTTACAACACTGAACCTCTCATCAAATGCTGCATATCGAAGTCTCTCCAGCGTATCCCTGGTATAGACACCTTCAATAATCTTCTCAAGACCATAATCTTTTTTATACTTATGATACAGTTCCAGATAATTGGCAAAATCTTTTGCGATCTTCCAGTGCTGGATATACTGATGTACAACCTCTCTGTCCGCTTTCTTTCCAAGCTTTTCATAAGTCTTCAGAAGCTGTGACAGATCTTCCCAGCCTCTGGCTGTTGCAAAGACCTTTCCATCTACCGTCGTCTCCATCCGGTAAAAATAGTCTCTCCTGATCTCAAGATATGCCAGAATCGCCGGATGAATATCTGCCCGGTATGCATATTCTTTCCATACATCATAATTCACATCTACATCGATCTTCTTGATTCGATCCAATGTTACCACATCAAAATCCCGTACCGACTTATTGTACTCCGGCGGATTACCTGCCGCTACAATGATCCATCCTGTCGGAATCTTCTGATTACCAAATGTCTTACACTGCAAAAACTGTAACATTGTCGGAGCCAGAGTCTCAGACACGCAGTTGATCTCATCAATGAACAGAATTCCTTCTCTAAGTCCTGTCTCTTCCATCTTGTCATATACCGAAGCGATGATCTCACTCATCGTATATTCTGTAACCGAGTACTCTTTCCCATCGTACGTCTTCTTTTCAATAAACGGAAGTCCGACCGCACTTTGTCTGGTATGATGTGTGATCGTATAAGATACCAGTGCGACTTTACACTCCTTTGCCACCTGTTCCATAACCTGTGTCTTACCGATTCCCGGAGGCCCCATCAGGAGAATTGGTCTTTGTCTTATTGATGGGATCATATAATCTCCATATTCATCTTTGGCAAGATATGCCTCTATCGAATCTTTGATTTCTTTTTTGGCTCTTTTTATATCCATTGTATTCCCTTCTTTTGCTGTTATTTATTTCATCTGATCAGAAATCCAGATCTTCTTCCAGGATGATCTTTATTGCCCAGGGCGGAACATCTACATCTTCATAGTCTTCCTCCATGAACACAAATGCCGTCTCATATACAGGCCTTTTCGCCGGATAGATTCCCCGGCCATCCGTAAAATAGATCATTCCCCGTAAATGTTCAAATGTATGCTGGCGGACCAGTTCATCCACATACGAGAATGCCGGCCTGAAATCCGTTCCGCCTTCGCCTTTTAATTCCAGTTTGTCCATGTATTCTTTCAGCTCTTCTTCGCACGTGATCTTCTGATCCGTCTGAACCTGATCATCACATTGAATGATATGAATGTTCACTTTTCGGAAAAAGCTGTCGTTTTCACTTAATACGCCGTAAGTCTCCTCCAGAAATTTTTTCACCAATTCTCCCGAACAGGACATCGATGTATCGATCACAATAACAAATTCTTCTACCTTCTGAACTTCTTTCCATTCCTGTGGCTCGATCAACGGCATATTCCCATACATAGTTAATCCATAACTGTAGAAAGTATAATCAAAAGAATCCGGATCCACCGTCATCTCTTCTTTTAACACCGAAAATTTTCTTAAAAATTCCCGGTAATCCATTCGCTCCCGATTTTCTACTTTCACCTGATCGATCAGATTTCCGGATGTCTGTGATGCTTCTTTGGAAAATGTCTCCATCTCTGTCTCCATACGCTCACTGATATCCTGCCAGCGGTTTTCAATCTGATTCTGTCTTTTTTTCTCCTCAGCTTTTGGCCAGTAACTGTGATCGTCTACCCGGAAATCCACCTCCAGTTGTTCAAGCTGCTTTTGTGTCAGTGCTTTTTTCCTCAGCACTTCATATATTCGTTCTGCCGTAAGCGTTTTCATTTCTTTTTTCAGTTCACGGTACATTTCTCTTCTTGGGAACGACCTGGCCTTCATAACACACCGATACTGTAATTCATCGATGATCGATTCCACAGCAATATCACATGACAGATGATAAAGCCGTTCCTCTCTTCCTTTTCTGCGGATCATATGGCGAAAAATCCCATGCAGCACCAGATGCAGGTAGATCCTGTTCACCATCACTCGGTCTTCCCTGAACAATCCCCCGAGATATTGTGGATCATAATACAGATACAGTCCGTCTGTTCCCATACCTTCCGCCCCCGTATCAAGTACAAACGGAAGACTGGATAATGCTACATCCAGGAACCGCATCTTCATATACAGTTCATTCCTTGCCATAACAAGAATCTTACGGCTTATATTTTCCAGGCGGTCCTTTTCTATGGTTTCTCTGTTATTTTCTATCTTTTCTCTGTCCATTGCTTTTCTTCTCTACTTGTTTTATAAATACTCTATAGCTCAAATGTCTTTTTCTTCTTTGGAAACTGATCCTTTCTGATATCCATAAAAATACTCAGAATTTCTGTTTTGCTGCCTTCTGCCGCGAAATCCATTCCCGCCTGTAAAGATTGTTCTGTCCATAATTTTCTTCTTTGCAGGAACCGGATTCCTTCCACCTCTTCCTGCTTCACCGTCCATTTTGCCACCGCAGTCATGTGCTTTTTTAAGTATTCTTCATAACCTTGTCTGTTCTTATCTGAAAGTTCTGCCGGGAACCGCAGGCGGTTCAGTGCCAGTTCCACTGCCGTCTCCTCTGTGTCTTCCGCAACCGTATGATAAAACATCTCATCATATTTTCGATAGTCCAGTTCACGGTCATAAAAACACTGACGATAATATCCGCCTGCCCCGTGATGATGCGTTTCCAGTATTCTTGCAGGGGTGTTCTCCACCGCCTCTTCATAATGCTCCGGAAAGAGTAGTTTTGCTTCCTGTCCTCCTTCAGGCGCATGTAGATATATCCTCATCTGGTACCGCATCTCTTCTACAATCGACTTCAGACAGCTCTTTTTTCCGTCCTGAAGATATATCTCTACTTCTTCCAGATGGCAGCCTGTAAGTGCACCACCTCCCATATCCAGAAGTCTGTTGCCAAGTACTAATTTTCTCAGATTCCGGCACCTGTAAAATGCATATCTTCCAACTTCTTTAAGTTCCAACGGCATCCATATTTCCTCAACTGAAAGATTTCTGGAAAATGCATAATCTCCCAGTATCGTGACCGGCTCACCTTCTATCTCATCCGGCAGCACCACATAACTATCATTTCCATAATATTCAGTGATCATCATACCCTTCTCTGTTTTTTTATAACGGATTTCTTTACTCAGCATATTATCTTTTTTCACATATTCTCTGGCCATGTTTTCATCCCGTTTCATTTATTCTTTCTTATATCTGTTCTTAATAATTCTACGTTCCTATACTACTATCATTCCCTATTCTTTGCAAGTTTGTGTCCTTTTCCGCACATCTTTTTCCTTAGGGCATCATATAACTGTATAAAAAGTTTTCCGGAGTTTCTATGTTCAGATTCCATATACCAAAAACTCATCTTTCTTTTTCCACCCTTTATTCCAGATATAAACCATTAATCCTCCTTTTCTTCTTTTCCTGCTGTTTTTTTGCCGGAGGATTGATTGCCCGAATTTTCCCCGCCAGTGAAACAACTTTGACTCCGGCCAGCCGCACTTTTGTATCTTCTTCTCATTCCTTTGTTCTCCCAACCACCGAAAACTGGGGATTGAGTTTTCAGGAGGAAGGAAAAGCTCCCGTCGGAAATGCCTCATTCGATGAATTAAAAAAATATCATGCCTACTATGCCAGAAACACTGATCAGAAAGTGATTTATCTGACTTTTGACTGTGGTTACGAAAATGGCAATACCCCTTCTATCCTGGCGGCTCTGAAAAAGCATCATGTTCCTGCTACCTTTTTTGTCGTCGGCAATTTTCTGCAGGATAATCCAGATCTGATCAAACAAATGCAAAAAGAAGGTCACACCGTCGGCAATCATACGTATCATCATCCCGATATGTCACAGATTGCGACACAGGAAACCTTCTCAAAAGAGCTTTCAGATGTCGAAGATCTTTTCAAAAAGATCACCGGAAAGTCGATGACACGATTTTACCGGCCGCCTCAGGGAAAATACAATACCGAAAATCTACAGATGGCCAAAGATATGGGATATCATACCTTCTTCTGGAGTCTCGCCTATGTTGACTGGCTTACCGATGCCCAGCCATCCAAAGAAGAGGCTTTTGACAAATTACTCGGCCGTATTCATCCCGGTGCCATTGTACTACTTCACAACACTTCGAAAACCAACGGAGAAATCCTCGATGAACTTCTTAACAAATGGGAATCCATGGGATATCAGTTTTCTTCTTTGAAAGATCTTCTCAAAACTGAAGAGTAATCTTCATGTCTTACACGCTCAAGTATCAGCAAAACCGGCCGCCTGATATCAGATTTTCCGATATCAGGCGGCCGGTTTTATTTCTTATAAAATTTTAATTCAGTAATTAATCCAGATCAATAACATCCATCTTAAATGTGTCATCCATCTCCGCATGACTTCTCTTCTTTTCCGGGTGATTACTTAAGAGATCTGCCGTAGCATCAAATAACTCATCATCGTCATAATCATAGTCATTTGAACCAAACATATCGTAATCATCATCCGAATAATATCCTTCAAAATTATCGAACTCTTCTTCATCTAAAGGAGTAAATTTTTCAAAATCATCTGTATCCTGAAGATTAATGTTCTTTACAGGTTTGCGGATAGCAGGACCTGTCTCATCTAAAGAACGTACACCCTTTGCAGCTGCTTTTTTTGCCGTTGCGTGTTTGACGCTCTTCTGCTTCTTTGGTTTTTCCATGGCTTTGGCTATGTTTTCTGTAACCCAAAGATCATCCTCATCGTATCCTTCAAATTCATCTTCATCATCATATTTCTTAGATGCTTTTTTCGAAACCTGTTTTGAAGCTTTCTGTGCTTTCTTTTCCTGTTTCTCTTCTTTTTTCTTAGCTTTTAATGCTTCCTCTTCTTCATCCAGATCAATTCCATATTCATCATACAGATCATCTAATTCCAGATCTCTGTGTCTAAGCTTGACTGCTGTGACAATAAGTACCAGAACAAGCAGTAAGATTAATGCAATTGCTATAATAACTACAATATCCAGGAAATTCTCTACAAAATTAAGGATTTTTCCCCATATTCCTTTTCCGTTACTTAACTTACTTTCTGAAGAAGAACTGCCGGTTGATTCCGGTGTGTATTTCTGATAGGTTCCATCTGTCGTATCATAACGATATGTTGTCTTTTCACCGTCAGAATTCAAAGCATAAATAATATAATATTCTGCGTCTTTTGTATCCTGCCAAGTGTCAAATTCTTTACCATTTAATGTCAGAGTTGTCTTCTGATACTGGCTTGGCAGATTCACCTTTCCATCATTCATCAATGGGATAATATATCTGTCTTTTGCAATCTCAACTTCTTCAAACGGTGCGAAAGATCCATCATCACTGTTATACATATAGAAATCTGCATCATCGCTGTCTTTTTCAGTCAGATACATTGCATTGATTCCACTTGCCTCCTGTGTGATCACAGAATACTTTGAACCTTCAAATGTCAGCTCGCCTTTTTTAAAACCTTCCGGAATGATCTCTTCCGAAAAATCGCTGGTCACAACATACTTCTTGCCGTTCACTTTCACAACGGCACCATCTGCTGTCGATGTTGTTGTATCTTCGGTACTGGTCTCTTCCTTAATCAGAGACGGATCGCCAGCTCCGATCGTAACTGCAGAACTTCCCTGTGTTACTTCCAGGTTCGTTCCGTCTTCCGCAGTACCCGTAGCACTTGACACTTCGATATTCGAAGTACCTTCTTTTAATGCCTGAAACTTCAGATTAAATTCTGCAGTTGTTCCACTTCCGGTCCAGGAAATCTTAATGGTTCCATCCTTTCCCGTCGCATTATCACCGCTGATAAATCTCAATTCACTTTTGTCATACGTTAAAGTCGCTTCCATAGACTGCATTGATGAAGCAGAAGTCAGCTTGGTCTTTACATCAACTTCCGCTCCTACTGTAGTGGACGGATCCGCAAAACGCAGTTCTGCTGTCGCTGCTTCTGTTATCACCGACAGACATGGACATATCATACATATCGCCAAGAATGTTACAAATATCTTTTTAATTCTTCTCATGTAACCTACCCCTTTATCTTTTATTACTATTTATTCCGTTCCTTCTGTCGATCCAGTGGTTCCCGAAGTGCTGCCTGCATTATCTCCGGTCGTTCCACCTCCTGTTGTTGTCCCTTCTGTTCCTCCGGTTGTTCCCGTAGTTCCTGAGGAAGTGCTGCCTGTACTTCCGGTCGTTCCGCTTCCCGTCGATGTTCCTCCGGAATATCCGGTTCCGTAAGTGCTTCCACCCGTTGTTCCGTAGGTACTTCTTGTTGTACCGGTTCCGGATGAATTATTGGAATAATTTTCCGAATACCCCTTACTTCCCGGTGTCTCATCATCCTCGATCGTTGTACCGCTTTTGGCCTTATCTGACGCTTTTGCAGTAATACCACTTTCAATGCCTTCAATCGTGCTGGATACAGAATACCCATCACTTCCAAACAGAAATTTATGCACCTCAAGTACATTCGAAGACAAGGTCTTCGGGATTACGACACTTCCTACTTCATTTAACATATCCGTTGTATTTTCAGCCGGAAAACCAATCGAATCTCCTAATTTATACTTTGTAAGATTCTTTGCATATCCGATTATTTCAGCCAGTGTAAAGTTTGTTGATATCTGCGGAAATACACTGTCTATGATCTTATTAACAGTGCCGACACTCATGTTCTGCGCTTTATCTGCAATTTTCTGTAATACCAGGCGCTGACGTTCTGCACGCTTAAAGTCTCCTCCTTCCGTATAACGGATTCGGGAATAAGACACTGCCTGCACACCATTCAAATGATATGTACCCTCTACTTCCGGCTCGATCTTCTCATAACTTTTTCCTGTTACTTTTGAAGTTTCGACACAATAGTTGTTCATATGCACAACTTCATCATGCGTCAGTTCCAGATCCAGTCCTCCTACCGCATCGATAACATCTACCAGTGCATTAAAGTTTACGGTTACATATTTTTCAATATTCATATCCAGATTACGGTTAATCAGCGATACTGCGCCTTCCGGTCCTCCAAAAGAATATGCAGAATTCGCTTTATTATAACTTCCGTCATCTAATTCTAATAATGTATCACGATAAATAGATACCAATTTAACTTCTTTCGTATCATTATTCAGACTTGCTATTATGATCGTATCACTTCGATTTCCTTTGCCCAGATCATTTTCTCTTGAATCCAGACCAAATAACGCTACATTCGTGTATCCTTTTTCATGTTTTACTTCATCAGAAATGTTTAATTTATCTGTATCGAGTTTCACCGAACTCAGTTTATTCATCTTACTTGCCAGAATGACTGATCCTATAACTACTACGCCCAGAAGAGTTCCGCCTAATACAGCACCTATTTTCTTCCCTATAGACCAGGTCGCAAAGCCTCTTTTTCTGCGACGCCCTCTTCGTCTGACCTTTTTCCCTGTATTTCTTGCCATACTTCATATCCTTTCCGCATTTATCCTAAATTAACACAAACCTTTTTACATATTACCCTATTTTTTTCTAAATTTCAATATTTTCAGTCCTGTTTTCCTGTTTATGTCCAATATCTCGGATTCATTGTGCATTTTAATACAATCTTTTTCGGCAGTTTTTGATATTTTCGTCCAAGAAGATATCCTGCATATTTCGCTACACAATCTGTGAAAAGTTTAAAAACAAGCCATGGCCTTCTCTGTTTTATCAAAAAAGCGACTGTATTCTTTATCAGTTTCATTCCTTCTTTTTCTGAGCTTACCTTCCGGAATATCTCAGGATGCTGTGCCTGGGAAACGGCCATATCAAAGTTTCGGTGAAACTGTTGTGCAAAATTGTAATTATGCGAATGGATTACCCTTGCTTTTGCATTATAATATACTTTCTGTTCATTCTCTATAACCTTCGCTGCGTATATCATATCTTCATTAAATATTGCTTTTTTCTCGAATCCACCGTTTTTCAAATACATATCCCGGTTATAGGCTGCACATACATCCGAACAGAAGAATGTTTTGATTCCCATTCTTTCCAGATCTTTCGAAGATTTCACTTTGCTTTCCGGCGGATAATTAAATTGTCTCGTATATCTTTCTAATAATGTACTTTCTTTTCTAGGAAGCTGTCTCGCATACGCAACTGCAACATTTGCTTCTTCCAAAGCCTGTACCAGTTCACTTACCAGATACTCGTTATCCGGGCAGGCATCCTGTGTCATACAGATCACAATATCTGCATCCGATTGCCGGATTCCTTTGTCTCTCGTTGCGGCATGATCAAATTCATCCGGAGTAATCTCTTCAACTGTCACATTTTTATAACGTTCCTTCATGCTTTCCAGACTCTGTCCGTCTGTTGTATGCATCAAAAAGATACGGTTTACTTCATAGGTCTGTCTTTCCAGACGCTCCATCAGCTTTTTAAATTCTGATCCCGGATGATATACCGGAATTACGACATCTACTTTCTTCTTATTCATTTTGTGATGTTCCGCTTTCTGTTGTATTTGGATATACATTGGTCATATCATTCAAAGTATTACTTATATCTGTAACCGTTGCCGTCGGTGTATAATCCTTATTCGGATATAAGAATTGATGCAGCTTTATTACATTTTCTTCCAGTCCTTTCGGGATGACATATGAACCACTGTATCCCGGTATCTGTTCCGGAGTTTCCAGATCAAACGGGAAACCTGTTGTTTCGCCCAGCTCATAATCAAAGGCACCTGTGGCAAGACTTAATATCTCCTTTGTAGTGAAGCTTGTTGATACCTCCGGCATTACCTTATCTATAATCTTATTAAGCGTTGCCAGATCCTGCTGTTTCAATTTATCTGCTGTTTTCTTAAGGACCAGTCTTTGTCTTTCTGTTCTCTTATAATCACCGCCTGCTGTATATCTTATTCTCGCATAAGATACCGCCTGCACGCCGTTTAATTTATACGTTCCGGCTACTGCCGGTTCGATCTTCTTATATTTCTTACCTGTTACTTTAGAAGTCTCTACACAATAGTTGTTCATATGCACAACTTCTTCATCCGTTAATTTTACCGTAATACCATCAACCATATCTATCACATCGGCTAATGCAAGGAAATTGACACTGACATAATCCTGAATATTAAGATCCAGATTCTCATTGAGCATATTGACTGCCGTCTCAGGTCCGCCTACTGAATAAGCCGCATTGGCTTTATCATAATGTTCTCCGTTCTGTTTTAACATCGTATCCCTGTACACAGACACAAGCTTTACTTTTTTGGTTTCATTATTGATGCTTGCGATCATAATCGTATCTGTCCGGTTTCCTTTTCCAAGATTCTTTTCTCTTGAATCCAGACCAAATAATGCAACATTGGTATATCCGGTCTGTTTCAGTCCGTTGTTCTTTATATTCGAAAGATTGGTGCGTTCCATTTTTCCCAGCTTAAATAAGCCAAACGCCGTTGTTCCCAGAATACACAGAATGATCAATTCCAAAATAATTACAAGTCTTCTGCGTCTTCTGCGTTTTTTCAGTCTTTTTCTTCGTATTTCCTGCTGTCTTCTGGTTAATCTTTTTTTATTACGTTTACTCATGACTTCTCCTTAAAGCTAATAGGCATTTTTATTAATAAATCCTTTGAAAAATGTTAAAAATATAATCTTAAAGTCAAATCCAAGTGTCCAGTTTTCAATATAATACAGATCATGCTCTATTCTCTTCTTAATAGACGTATCTCCTCTGTATCCATTTACCTGAGCCCATCCCGTAAGTCCCGGTCTTACCTGATGTTTGATCATATACCGAGGTATTTCTTCTTTAAACTTTTCTACAAACTGCGGTCTTTCCGGTCTCGGCCCTACAAGACTCATGTCCCCTCGAAGGACATTAAAAAGCTGAGGCAGTTCATCTATACTTGTTTTTCTTATAAACCTTCCGACCGTCGTAACACGCGGATCATCTTTGGTCGTCCAGCCTTTCTTTTCTTTTTTCTCATCCTGTACGATCATTGAACGGAATTTATACATTTTAAACGGACGATTCTGCAGCCCTACTCTTTCCTGCGAAAAGATCAAAGGCCCCGGCGAAGTCTTCTTGATCATAATTGCCGTTACGATCATAACTGGAGAAAAGAGAATAATTGCTACAATTGCTCCAAATATATCCACTCCGCGTTTCATCCATTTATTCAGCGGATCACTTAACGGAACTCTTCGGATATTGATCACCGGAAGTCCCTGCAGATCTTCGGTGTACGGCTTGGTCGGTATAACGTTATTATAATCCGGAATAAATTTCGTATGCACACCTGATTTTTCACACATTTTAACAATTCTTTCCAGCTTATGATATTCAGCCAGACCCAGTGTAATTACGATTTCATCCAGTTTATTTTCCGGCAGCACAATTTCCAGATTATCAATTCTTCCCAGTACCCTGACCTTCTTATATTCTGTTCCTCTAGGAACATTATCGGCAAGGATACCCCGGATATTATATCCCCAGTCCGGATTTGCCAGGATTCTGTCAATGTACTGTTCTGCCGCACGGCTGTATCCGATCAGTAAGATATGTTTCTGATTAAATCCCTGACTTCTGATCTTCCGAAGTCCCATTCTGATCACATTACGCTCTACTATTTCCAGAAAAATATTAATACAGTAAAAAACAAAGATCATCGTTCTGGAAAAATCTGTCTGATGTCTGAAATAAAGTACTAAAATAAATACCAGAAAGCCTATCGTGTTCGCCTGAAGGATATTCCATGCTTCCAGTCTTCTTCCTCTGACTCTTTTCGGAGTATATAACTGAAAAATATAATATAGCAACAGATATCCCGGTATAATGAATATCAGTACACTCATATATACTTGCAGAGAAAGATACCACGGATCCATCTCAAAAATGCCGCTCCTGAATCTCAGATACCATGAAAGCACATACGAAATTACAATCACTACCGCATCCAGTACCACATGTATTTTATTTAATAACCCTTGATTTTCCTTGATCAATTTTACTCACCAACTTTATCTATTATTTCGTTTTCCTATGCCAGACGCCGGAAAATATTTATCCATAGTTCTATCTGAATCTTTATATAATTCTTAAGATGGCCGGATTCATATTTTACTTTATCTGATTTTTTCCCCATATGCAGCCCTTCTTTAATACCATTGACATATAGCTTTCCGTATCCCTTGCGAAGGAAAAACAGGTACTTCACCAAAAATCCCACAAAAAGGAACGGACTGTTCAGTATCTTCTGTACAACCGGCATATTTTTATATATCAGATATACATTATTGCGTGAAGACATCTTGACTTTAAATTCATTATATCTTGCTCCGCTTGCCGCACTTCCCACATGGATCACTTCTGATTTGGGTTCATATAAATTATCGTATCCCGCTATCCTGGCACGATATCCCACATCTATGTCTTCCAGATATGCAAAATGCTTCTCATCAAACATTCCAATCTCTTCAAATACTTTTTTCCGATAGATTGAAGCCCCTCCGCATGCTGCAAAAATCTTTCTTATATTATTGTATTTCTTCACACTTTTGTCTTTTCCATATGCGTATGCCCATCCAAGTGCATTATAATAGGTTCCTGCGCTGTCAATTTTGGACGGATCATGGTACTGGATCATCTTAGGCTCCACAGAAAATATGTTCGGATCTTTCTTGATCGAATCCAGCAGATACTTTACATAGTTATCTTTTATCACCGTATCATTATTTAACAAGATCACATATGGTGTATCTGTCTTTTCAATACCAATATTAACTGCTCTGCAAAAGCCATAGTTCTTATCCAGCATCACACATTCAACTTCCGGATATTCTTTTACAACTTCCTCTATACTTCCATCATTCGAGGCATTATCTATGATCAGGATTTTCTTTTCTGTCTGATCCTTTTCATACAAACTTTTCACACAGGAAAACAGATACTCTTTTCCTTTGTAATTAGGTATTACGATTGTTACTTCACACATAATTTCTCCGTTAGTTCACTTTCAGGGAATAGTCCCATTTTTTTAAGGAAAGATTCGGATTATACGCTGGATCTCCATTTTTCAATATGTCAATCCAATGGCTGCGCATATATTCTATCTCTCCCTGAAATCTGCGCACTTTTTCTTTCGTATCTTCAGCTCCTCTAGTCTTAGATTCATAATGATATAACTCTACATATGGATCATACACGATCAGATGTCCTTTTTCCCGTATTCTAAGACACAGATCCACATCATTAAACGCTACTTTCAGCTCTTCTTCCAGTCCGCCGACTTCTTCAAATACCGAACGTTTCATCATCATACAGGCCGCTGTCACAGCACTTAAATCCTGCTGGATAGCTGCTCTGTGCATATATCCTGTATAACCGCGTTTCATACCGACAAAGACACTGCCGGCAACTCCTCCGATTCCAATGATGATTCCCGCATGCTGCACCGTATCATCCGGATAATATAGTCTAGCGCCTACTGCACCAACTTCTTTTCGCTGACATGTTGAAAGCAACTCTGTAAGCCAGTCACGACTTATCACTTCCATGTCATTATTTAACAGCAGTAAATAATCTCCCTTTGCCTGTTTTGCACCAAAATTATTAATTGCCGAATAATTAAATTCTTTTTCCCAGTATACGACACGGATCTTATCATTGCAAATCTGTTCATAGTATTCAAAAGTCTTCTCTTCCGTACTATTATTCTCAATAATGATAATTTCATAATTCTCATAATCCGTCAGTTTTTCTATTGACTTCAGGCATTTATCTAATGTCTCTGCCTGATCTTTATTCGGGATCAGAATAGACACCAGCGGATTTCCTGTCACAGGATATTTTACTCTGTAAAATCCAAGATTTTCCGTCTGAAGGACTTCTCCTTTTGTATGGCATCGTCTGAGATGATCTTCGATTGCCTTCTTTCCAGCTTCATATGCATACATTTTACTTAAAGGATTATCTGCTGTTGATTCCTTATGCACCCGCCAGTGATATAATATCTTTGCAACATGAGAGATTCTTTCCGCCTGTTCCGTACATCGTAAGATCAGATCATAATCCTGCGCCCCGTTATATTCCGCTCTGAACTTTCCTACCGATTCAATTAATGCTTTTTTTGCAACAAAAAAATGACAGATGTAATTATTTGCTCTCAACATATCCAAATTAAAGTCCGGCTTAAAATTCGGAGAAAAATATTCATCCAAATCTGTCGTCACTTTATCTTCGTCTGTATATAGCACATCTGTCTTGCGATCTTTGTTCAGGCAGCTTACAATTTCATACAGTGCATTTTCTTCCAGAAGATCATCATGATCCAGCAATCCTACAAATTCTCCCGTTGCGCTCTCCAATGCTCTGTTCGTATTCTGTGCAATTCCTTCATTTTCCGGAACATCCACTACTTTGATCCTGTTGTCCTTCTTGCCTGCAACATTCAGAATACTACTTACTTCCTGATTAGAAGGATTAGCATTGGCAATACACAATTCCCAGTTCGTATAAGTCTGCTTTCTCACTGACTGGATCATCTGCTTTAAAAACACCTCCGGTGTATTGTATACCGGTACCAGGATGCTGATCTTAGGACTGTATTCAAATACCTGCTTCCGTTCTCTTTCTAATTCCTGTTCAGATGGTCTGTGATTTTCATACCATTCTTTATAATCAATATCGCTTTTCTGGAAACGTTCTGTTAATTTTATCCAGAATCCTTTCGGTCCATAATGGCGCAAATAAAGTATCCCCTTTTTCAAATTATAGGGAGATACTTTTTTTATCATATTTATATAATCTAATTTACCACTCATTAAGATATTCCTCGTACATATTATTACATATTTTCCCTTTTTATCCGATTTATTGTAACATATAGTTAATAATTGAGCAATATTTATATTCTTAATATTATATGAATAACAGTTTAAGATAACAAAAAAGCTCCGGATTCGTATGATCCGAAGCTTTTATTATCTTAAATCTACAGAACCTGCCACTGGCAGCTTCTTTCGAACACATGGCGATTTAAAAATGGAATGTATCTTTTAATCCAACCCAGAGCTGATCTTTTTCGCTTAAGTTCAGCGCAGTTCCATCTTCCAGTGCATATCCTTCACCGGAAGCTGTTCCTTTATACTCTCCTGTCAGTGTCGGCCACTCGATACCGATCTCAGGATCGTTCCATGCAAGACCGCCTTCATCTCCCGGGTGATAGAAGTCTGTACATTTGTAGCAGAACTCAGCAATATCACTCAATACCAGGAATCCATGTGCGAATCCTTCCGGAATATAGAACTGTTTCTTATTTTCTTCTGTCAGCTCCACACCGAACCATTTTCCGTATGTCTCGCTGTCACTTCTTAAGTCTACAGCAACATCAAATACAGAACCTTTTACGACTCGTACCAGTTTGCCCTGTGGAAATTCTTTCTGGAAATGTAATCCTCTTAAAACTCCTTTTGTTGAGCATGACTGATTGTCCTGAACAAACTGCATTGTAAGTCCGGCTTCCTCCATGTCTTTCTGGTTGTATGTCTCCATAAAGTATCCTCTTGCGTCACCGTGTACCGTTGGTTCGATCACACAAAGTCCCTGAATACCGCCTACATTTTTTTCTACTTTAATCTGTCCCATTTTATTATCTCCTTAGAATTCGATTTCTTTCAGATATCTTCCAAGCGCATCCTGCCATGTCGGAAGTGGGGTAAATCCATTTTCTGCAAGCTTACTCTTATCCAGTCTGCTGTTAAAAGGTCTCGCAGCTTTTGACACTCCATATTCTTCTGTTGTTACAGGAAGAACGGTTACTTTCTCTTCACTATATTCTTCATGTCCAAGTGCTGTTGCCTGACGGAAGATTTCTTTCGTAAAATCATACCAGCTGATATATCCGCCTTCGTTGGTTGCATGGTAGTAACCATATTTATCTGTCTCTATCATGTCAACAAGAAGTCTTGCAAGGTCAAATGTATAGGTCGGTGTTCCGATCTGGTCATTTACAACCTTTAATGTATCATGTGTCTTTGCCACATTTAACATTGTCTTGATAAAGTTCTTTCCATTCTTTCCAAATACCCATGCGATACGTACGATAAAATACTTATCCAGAGTCTCAGACACTGCAAGTTCTCCCGCCAGTTTACTTTCTCCGTATACGTTCAGAGGTTTGTAATCTTTGCAATCCGGTTCCCATGCTTTCGTTCCCTGTCCGTCGAATACATAGTCTGTGCTGATGTAAACCATCTTACAGTCCAGTTTCTTGCATACATCTGCAATATTCTTTGTTCCTGTTGCATTGACAGCTTTTACGATATCTTTCTTATCTTCATCTTCCGCAAGATCAACGGCTGTCCATGCCGCACAATGTACCACCACATCCGGTGCAGCCTCTGTCAGGACTTTTTCTACCGAAGCTGCATCTGTGATATCCATCGGTACATACGGCATTGTTGTCACCGCTGTACAATCCTGAATTCCGCTGTATGTTTCTTTAATGTCCGAACCGATTCCCTCATATCCGCGGGATGCCAGTTCGTTCATCACATCATGACCAAGCTGTCCGCCAACACCCGTCACTAATACTTTCATTCTTAAATCTCCTCTCGGTGAGCATACATTTTCTCATAATAGTTCTGGTATTCTCCGGAAATGATTGTCTCCCACCATTCCTTGTTCTCAAGATACCATTTGATCGTCTTCTTAATACCATCTTCGAATTTAGTCTCTGGAAGCCATCCAAGTTCATTGTGGATCTTAGTCGGATCAATTGCATAACGCATGTCATGTCCCTTACGGTCTGCAACATGTGTAATCAGACTTTCTGGTTTTCCAAGTTCTTTGCAGATGATCTTAACGATCTCGATGTTTGTCTTTTCGTTGTGTCCACCTACGTTGTACACTTCTCCGACTCTTCCATTATGGATGATCAGGTCGATTGCTTTGCAGTGATCTTCTACATATAACCAGTCACGTACATTCAATCCTTCTCCATATACCGGAAGTGGTTTGTCATTCAGTGCATTGGCGATCATCAGAGGGATCAGCTTCTCCGGGAAGTGATATGGTCCATAGTTATTAGAGCATCTGCTGATCGTTACAGGCAGTCCGTATGTTCTGTGATAAGCAAGAACTAACAGGTCTGCTGCTGCCTTAGATGAGCTGTATGGGCTGCTTGTGTGGATTGGTGTCTCCTCTGTGAAGAACAGGTCTGGTCTGTCAAGCGGCAGATCTCCATATACTTCATCTGTAGATACCTGATGGTAACGTTTGATACCATATTTTCTGCAGGCATCCATCAGAACAGCAGTACCTTTGATGTTTGTATCCAGGAATACTTCCGGGTTCTCGATAGAACGGTCTACGTGGCTTTCTGCTGCGAAGTTTACAACCATGTCCGGTTTCTCTTCTTCGAATAATTTGTACACTGCTTCACGGTCTGTAATGCTTTCTTTTACAAAACGGAAATTCGGATTGTCCATTACAGGCTCCAGTGTAGATAAGTTACCTGCATATGTCAGGCAGTCCAGACAAACGATGCGATAGTCCGGGTATTTGTTTAACATGTGAAATACAAAGTTACTTCCGATAAATCCGGCTCCTCCGGTTACAATAATTGTCATTTTTTGCTTTCTCCTTTTTTGTATCATTTCTTAGTATAGATTTTAGTACAGATTTTCTTTATATTTTCCATCCAGGACGTCTTTTAAGTACTGTCCATACTGGTTCTTCTTCAGAACTTCATATACTTCCATTACCTCGTCCTTGCTGATCCATCCGTTCAGGTATGCGATCTCTTCCAGGCATGCAATCTTACGGTGCTGATGTGTCTCAACTGTCTTCACGAAGTTGGTTGCATCTACAAGGCTTTCGTGTGTACCTGTATCCAGCCATGTGAATCCCTGTCCGAGAAGTTCTACATTCAGATCACCTTTCTCAAGATATACACGGTTCAGATCTGTGATCTCCAGTTCTCCACGTGCACTTGGCTTTAACTCTTTTGCATACTTCACAACATTATTGTCATAGAAATACAATCCTGTTACACAGTAGTTGCTCTTTGGCTGTGCCGGTTTTTCTTCGATGGAAATAGCCTTTCCCTCGTGATCAAATTCTACGATACCGAAACGTTCCGGATCATCTACATAATATCCAAATACAGTAGCTCCCTTTCCGGTCTCTGCATTCTCAACAGCAGCTTTCAGACGTTTATTCAGTCCGTGACCTGCAAAAATGTTATCTCCGAGAACCATTGCTACTGTATCATCACCGATGAATTCTTCTCCGATGATAAATGCCTGAGCAAGTCCGTCCGGGCTTGGCTGTACTGCATAAGACAGATTCACACCAAACTGATGTCCGTCTCCTAACAGTTCTTGGAATCTTGGTGTATCCTGTGGTGTTGAGATGATCAGGATATCACGAATGCCTGCGTTCATCAGAACTGACATTGGATAATAGATCATCGGCTTGTCATAGATTGGCAGTAACTGCTTTGATGTTACCATTGTTAATGGATACAGACGTGTGCCTGAACCACCTGCTAAAATAATTCCTTTCATTTCAGGAACCTCCTCGTTTTGTATATTAGGTTATCAAGTTCTAAGGTTTTCTAGTTTCTGTTTTTCGTGTTAATTGTATTATAAAAGGTGACCTTAGGTCACCTTCAAGTACTTTTTTTATTTTTTTGTAACTTTCTTGTAATATTTAAGGCGTTTTAGGAATTACACTGCATTTCAAAAACGAGATTATTAATTCAGACATTTATTTCATTATACATAACATTTCTATTATTTTCAACCAATATACCCAACAAAAATCCCGGCATCTTTCGTAATGTGGAACCCGCCTTCCGTCTTCTTACGCACATAAGACTGGAACTCCTTGTAATGATCCAGAATATACTGTCCCTGATTTCCATGGCACGACAAGATATAAGAAATCAATGGCTCCGGTTCCGGTACGATAAGCGAATCCTCATACCGCCTCCACTCTATCTTTTCAAAATCCTTCTGAAGAATCTCTTCTCCGTTCTCTTTTCCAAAACGCTCGTACAGATTCTTTGCTGCCAGTACAATCCGGTCATCGAACTTCTGGACCAGTTCACTCACTTCTCTCATATGATCATTGCCATATGTACTGCAGACAAATCTTCCTCCCGGCTTCAATACACGTTTTACTTCTTTACAGACTTTCGGAATATCCTCGCAATAGAACAACACATGATTGGCAATTACAAGATCAAATGAATCTTCATCATAAGGTATTCTTCCCGCATCAAATACACGAAACCTGAACCTGCTGTCGTCTGCACCGATCGTACGCCTTGCATCTCTTAACATTCCATCCGATATATCTGATACTACAATCTCCGTCTGTTCCGGGATCTTATCCCTGTCCACGTTCCAGAGTGTACCATCTCCACATCCCAGCTCCAGAACCTTCATTCCCGGCTTTAATTCCAGTTGTTCGAAAATCCATGGAAACCATCCTTTCGTATTCTGTGAATACAGACTGTGTAGGTTAATTCTTGCGGAAATGTTTGACGCATCCTGATACTGGTTCTTCATACTTTTCTCCATGCCGGTCAGATGAATCAGATTCAACATCTGGCTCCAGTCGACGGAATGTTCTTTCTGTATCAGATCCGACGTATCCTGAATTGCCTGTTCCACCAGCTGCATCTGTTCGATGCGGTCACGGACTAATTTCAACTGAATGTTAAGAGAATTGAGCATGAAGTGATAGTCTGCATCATCGATCGTCATATCACGGATATCGTCCAGCGAAAATCCCAGATATTTCAAAAGTAATATCTGCTGCAGTCTGGCGAAGTCTTCATCTGTGTAGAATCTTGCGCCCGCTTCTGTGACGTAAGATGGTTTTAATATATTCTGTTTGTCGTAATAGCGAATTGTCCGCAGGGTCACGTGGGCCATGCGGGCAAATTCACCGGATGAATAGTAGCCTGGTTTTTTCAATACTTTTCACCTTCTTTAAATTCTGTCATACATTTTTATTAAGCAATATTTTTCTTTCGTGCTCTTCCTAAAGACATGATTGTTTTGCATACCTGTTTTAAAACAACAGCCGAAATACCGGTCGCCGCCAAAATTGCAATCAATAATATTACTCGCATCATCACCGTCGCATCTGCCGGTACAAACTTTATAAACAGGCAAATCGTAACATGGTGTGTCAAAAAGGCCTCATATGAAATGCCGCCAATAAATTTCATCACCTTGTTTATAATATTTATTTTCATTAAATAAGTACCAATACCATATAACATATACGCCATAAGGAAACCTGCAATATGTCCTTTTATATTCATATTGCCCGGTTCAATGCATTTCAAAATCACAAATAAAATTCCTGCGATCCACCAGTATTTTTCAGCACTTTTTCTGTGTTCAACAAAAAGCATACCTGCATAAAAACTAATCAGACAGGATGGTAACATCCGAAAAGATACCATCCCCGTTAAATTAATTTTCAGGGAAAGTATGTAAAGAAGAATCACTAAACCAAATGTAACCCATTTATATTCTCTCTTCATCCACGTAAGTAATGGATATAAAATATAGAGGAGGATAATCGCACCTATAAACCATTCTCCTAGAATATAATAATCATTTATCTTAAATGCAAGGTATCCATCCATTCCAATCAAAGACAAAATAATGCTAGCCGGGTTTCCTCTGTAAAACAAACTTTTATATCTCAGCACATCCCTTATATACATTAATCCCCATGCAATATAAAATGCCGGGAAGATAGATAATGCTCTTTTTTTATAAAATAATTTTAAATCATCTACTTCACTATGATTATAAAATAGTAATGCACCTGAAATGAAGAAAAATACTGTAACGTAAATATCTCCATAGGTAACACCACCAACATAATTATTAAATATATCCGGCCAGCCATATTCTACTGCAAAGTGATACAATACAATTCCCAAACATGCTATTGCACGGATAAAATCAAATTGATCTAAAACAACTTTTTTCTTTCCCATAATTTTTCCTCATACTTTTTTCATTCCTGATAACAATATTCTTATCTTATATTACATCCTGATACGCTCAATGACAAATTCTTGTTATAATATGGATCGTCCTTTTCCAATATTTCTGCCCATTGTTTCTTAAAAAGTTTTTCATCATTTTCGTTATTTCGCAGTCCATTACTCCAACGCATTACTTTCACATACGGATTATAAACAACACTCATATGCTTATTTCTGATTTTCAGGCAAAGATCCACTTTTCCCAGTTCTCCTTTGTAAGCCTCATCAAATCCCTTCACCTTATCAAATGCATCTTTCTTCACCATCATGCATGCCCCAGCAACTGCACTATATTGCATCTGCGTTACAATATGTGAAAAATATCCTTTCTCTCCTCGAAGCGTATGTTCAAAGAGACTTCCGGCAGACCCATTCATTCCGATCACGCACCCTGCATGTTCCAATGTGCCATTCTTATAATAACTCCTTGCACCAAGCACCCCAACATTGCTTCGCATACATGTTGAAACCAATTCTGATATTCCTTCTTTGTCCTCGAACTCTGCATTTCCAGCCAAGAAGATCAGATACTCTCCTTTTGCACAGCCAGCCCCTTCATTTTTCCGTTTTGATGCTGTCCATATCTTTTCCCCTCGTTTTACACGTATTCGCTTATCCTGATACTTTTCAACGAATTCTTCTATTTCTTTCTTCTCTGTACAATCTACTATAATCACTTCATAATCCGGATAATCATTTTCTTTTATTGATTGCAAAGTTTTTCCCAGTAATTCCTTCTTCGTAATCTCATCAATAATGATCGACACTTTCGGTTTGTCTGCATATTTGTAACGTGTACGATACGTTCCGGGATATGCTGTTTCTTCTACATATGCATCCTTTAATCCGATCCGTTCATAGTGCTTTTGAATTGCTCTTCTACCCGCTTCAAAGGCATAGCGTTTACTTTCCGGATTTTCTGCCGTTGAATCCATATGTGCCCGCCAATGATACAATATCTTCGGAATATGATACACTGCATCTGTTTTTTCCACACAACGCAACACAAAGTCATAGTCCTGAGCGCCATTATATTCTCCATTTAAATTCCCGGCCTGTTCTAACAGTTGTCTTTTAACCACAACCAGATGACAAAAATAATTAACCGAACACAGCAGATCCACATTCAAATCCGGCTTAAAATGTGGTTCAAAATATGTTTGTCCATCCATAGATACCTTATCCTCATCAGAATATATCATATCTACTTTCGGATTTTCATTGATACATTTTGCACATTCGTATAATGCATCTATCGATAATATATCATCATGATCAGCAAATACGATATAATCCCCCGTTGCAATCTCAATTGCAGCATTTGTATTCTCTGCTATCTTTAAGGGTTCTTTCGAACTAATGACTTTTATTCTGCTGTCACTATATTCCAATTCTTTCAAAACCTCTTTCAGCGGGGAATCCAGCCCACTTCCATCCGACAGACAGAGTTCCCAGTTTGAATATGTTTGACCTTTGATAGATTCCAGAAGCTCTTTTAAATATTTTTCCTGTGTTTTATATAATGGAACGACTATACTAAAACATGGCTGTTTATTGAACACCGTCTCTTTTTGCGCTTCACGTATTGTCTCTGTTATCTTGTGTCTTTCAAGCCATCGTTCATAGTCTTTCTGATCTTTATGCGTTGCCTTTTCATACAAAAGCCCCACCGTCTTTCTTATCCCGTATGCCTTTATATAGCTATCTATTTTCTTTATCTTTTCTTTCATGACGTCACCCTGCACACTTTGATATAATCCAAAAAGGCAGCCAGATATAATTTCTGCCCGCCTTTTTATTACTTAAATAATTTATATAACCATCTCATAAATAACACAATATACGCAGCAAAACATAATGTTACGATATATGTTTCCAGATCAAACCGATGCGTCAGTGTACGCATAACTCCGATTCCATCAATCGGTGTTCCTGCATATACGAGTGCTTCCCCTTTATCGGTTCCCGGGGTATAAAATATCTGTACATTTCCCGCATCACACTTTGTAACCTGGAAATTTAATGTATATGCTTTATCCTTACAATCATTTACTCTGTCGAATTTCATCTTGAAGAATTTTCCGCTGCGTAATTTTCCAAGATTCTCCGTACCCTTTGCAACTACTTTACCAGTGCTGTCATCTACAACTTCATATGCTACTAATACCTTCTCTTTATCCGGCACTGCATTCGCAGCCAGTTTTAATGAGATACCATCCATATAGGCCTCTTCGCATACGAACTTCTGCGAAGCTATCTGTCCGACTTCTAATACCTGCGCCTGAAATTTACTGGTATCACAAGAAGCATCATAAACAGATACAGGCTTGTCAATAACCGCATATACTGCAGCGAGTACTATTATAATTAAAATAAGGAAAATAGTTTTTATCTTTGATTTCATTGTTTCAATATACTCCTATCTTATGAAGCACTGTATATTTCAGCGATGTTTCTGGACTCTCCTGCCATCTTCAGATTACCTTTGTCCAGCCATACTACCTTGTTACACAGTTCTTCCACCTGCTCAATACTATGTGATACAAACAATAATGTTGTTCCTTTATCCAGCATATTCTTGATACGGTTCTTACATTTTTCCTGGAATCTGAAATCACCTACCGATAACACTTCGTCTACGATCAGAATATCCGGTATTCCTATCGTTGCAATCGAAAATGCCAGTCGTGAGATCATTCCTGACGAAAAGTTCTTCACCGGAACATTCATAAAATCATGTAATTCCGAAAATTCCACGATATCATTATAATGTTTTTCCATTTCCGCTCTTGGATATCCCAAAAGAGCACCATTCAAATATACATTCTCTTCTGCAGTCAGATCATAATCAAAACCTGCTCCCAGCTCGATCAGCGGCGCTACGGATCCTCTGACTGTCACACTGCCTTTTGTCGGTTTCAAAACACCGGCAATGACCTTAAGCATTGTACTCTTTCCACTACCGTTCAATCCGATCAATCCTAATGCATCACCCTTATTCACACTGAAGCTTACATCTTTTAAAGCCCAGAACTCTCCGTATGAAAGCTGCTTTTTCGCAGTCTTAATTACATATTCTTTAAAACTTGTCACTTTCTCCGATGCAAGGCTGAACCGCATTGAGACATGCTCTACACTAATAATCTCCTGATTATCCATATATCTTCTCCTTATATATCCAAAATAAAACTATCCTGTCGTTTATAAAATACATACAATCCAATCACAAGCATTACTACACATTCTACTGCAGCTATCAGGATAGATTTTATTCCCGGTAAAGAATTATACATCATTACACCACGGAACATCTGCAATATATTCGTCAGTGGATTGAGTAATACAATCGGTTTTAACCACTCCGGTAAGATTGACATCGGATAGATTACCGGTGTCAGATACATCAGTGCTGTAACAAATACTGAATACAGATGCATAATATCTCTGAATTTTACAGCAATCGCTGATAACAGCAATCCCATTCCCAGTGAAAACGCTACAATAAATGCCAGTGGAATCCATACCAGTAATACTGTATAATGCAGTTCCACACGCATGGCAAGCATAACAACGATCAAAGCTGTAAATGATGCCAGCAGATTTATGGTACTTGAAAATGTTCTTGCCAGAATGAACAAATATTTTGGTACATATACCTTTTTGATCAGCGGTCCATTGTCAATAATCGCTGACATAGAACAGGTTGTTACTTCCGAATAAAAGTTGAAGATCAGCTGTCCACTCAACAGATATACCGGAAAATATTCTACATCAAATTTAAAAAGATTCGAAAATACTACCGACAGAACGATCATCATAAATAACGGATTCAGCAATGTCCATAAAACACCCAATACTGATTTTCTATATTTAACCTTGATATCTCGTGCTATCAATTCTTTCAACAATGGTTGAAATTTCAAAAAATTTTGTACATACGTTGTCACGATTCTTCCTCCGATTTTATTGGTTATAATTGAACAATCTTATTAATTATAGCATTTTTTCGTCTGTTAGACAAGTCTCGCTTCTAATTTGCGCCGTACATCTCCAGAATTTCATCTGTTACATTTTCCCATGCTCTTTCTTTTGCGGTCTTAAGACCATTCAAATATAACTTCTGCTGCAATTCTTCTGAAGCGATCAGATTTTCAATCTTTTCACAGGCCTGACTGATATCTCCTGCCTTATACAACAGACAATTTTCATTATCTTTCAGATATTCTACATTTCCTCCATTCGGAACCGCAAGCACATATCCACCGGTTGCCATCATCTCCAGCGGCGGGTAGGAGAAGCTTTCTAACAGACTGGTCTTTATCAGAATATCACACTGTGCATATATCTCCGGAACTTTCTCATACGGAACCCTGTTAAAAAATTTATCCACTCTGTATTTGTCTTTTGGTTCTGCATTGTATGACATATACCATACTTCATATTTTTCCTGATCTAATCTGTCAATGATTTCAAAAGATTCATCTACATTTTTATAATCCACGGCACAATCTCCCTCTACCAGGATCCGGATTTTGCCATTCAAAGTTCTCTTATGCTCCGGAAATCTTTCGATTTCCAGCCCATTCGGTGCATACACAGACGTTTGTCCGAACTCTTCTTCCAGCCATTTCTGACACCATTTCGATATCGTGATAAATTTCACGTCTGTCGATGGTCTATAAGACTGATTCGCCTGTATACGCAGCGAATCTGTCTCTTTATAAAAGCCCGCTTCATAATTTTGAACCAGGTAATATTTGTTCACCGCATACGGATACTCTTCTACTACTTTCACCGTTGTCCACATGGTAGCGATCATATGATCGATCTTACCCGCAATCGTTGTATCTTCCAGATTGATCACCGGGAATCTACAGTCTTCGAATTCACACCATTTTTCATTACTGTCTAATGTAAATATAGATACTTCGTTCCCTTTTTTTTGCAGCATCGCCGCATGTCGTAATGCAACTTTGATACCACCGCTGATTTCTAATCCCGGCAGTACGAATACATAATTCGTACTTTTTTCTTCTTCATACAATTTTGCCAGACGTAATCCCGTTCTGAATGTCGTATAATTTTCTTTGCATTTCAGATAAGCATTTTCCACTATCTTCTTCCGATATTCTGAATCTTCAATGACTTTCCTTAATGCATCTTCCCATTCTTTTGCATCTTTGCATAAAATGCCCGTAATCTCATCTTCCACACAATCATGAAATGCTCCCACATCACTGGCAACGGTAACGGTCTTAACCAGAGCCGCTTCCATCCATTTGTTTTCTGATTTTGCTTCATTAAAAATGGTATTTTCCAACGGTGCAAGATTAATATCCATTTCAGCTATGATCTCAGGCAGTTTCCTCCAGTCACTAAATGGCAGTTTTTTTACTCTTGCTTCAAAGACCTTTAATTCATCCGGCAGATCTACTTCCCCCATCAGATACAATTCTACATTTTCATAATCGTTCATGATCGTTATGATTACCGGCAGGAGCAACTCCACATCTGCATTATGTGTGATACTTCCACTGAAATATCCCATCTTAACCACCTTTTTATTGTCAGGCTTATTCTTTAATGCCTGTTCCGATAGCAGAATCATCTCTTCTGATGCTACATTACGGTTAATATATACCTTAGGACAGTAATTCTCCAGTTCATTTTTCAGACAGTTCGTGGTCGTTGTAGCATAATCACAGCTTTTCAGCATACTCTGCATACTCATCACATTGGCATCATAGGCTTGTTTTTCTTCTACCGGCAGTGATGCGACATATTTGATTTGGTCTGTATATTTCGTATCGACAACCAGATCATCAATATCATATACTACTATCTTATTCAAACATTTTGCCAACGCCACAAATTCTTTGATTGCCTCTGTCTCCGGACATCTAAAGAACACAAAGCTCCTGTAATAACGGATCGCATCCAGTTCCAGTTCCGGGAAATACACCTCATCTGTCGTGTAATTCATAGCTTCCAGCTGTTCTCTCTGATGTTTTACCCGGTATCTCCACGGATGCGGAAGATTTTCATTACAGCCACTAATGAACAGTACATCTTTATAGATTTTCTCTACACGTCTTCTTTTCTTGATCTGCTTTTTTATATATCCATTTGTTTTCTTTACACATCCACCAATACCGTCTTCCCGTATTGTATGAAATGCTTTTTTTGCCAAACTTGTTGTACCCATATTTTCTCCTATATCTTTTTTAATGCTTTCAACAACGGATGATAGAATTCATCCCCTGCTTCTATCGTCTCTTTCCATTTTTTCTTAAATAAATCACACTGTTTCCAATAGTCTTCTGCCGTGTTGTCTCCTGCATAAGCTACATCTGCAAAACATGCCCATACATTCCACAGACCTTTTTCTCTACTTCTCAAACACAGATCAATATCCGCACAATCTTGCATCTCTGTGGAAAAATCTCCTATTTTTTCAAATGTTCTTTCCGGTACCATCATACAGATTCCTGATGCTGTAGTCGTATTTCTTACATGACGCATATTCGCCTCATAACCCTGATCAGCTTTATCCATTCCTTTATTTATGACATGAATTCCGGTCAAAGAATCCTGATCCAGTACACCGCCGGCGAAATAACTCTGACCTTTATTATCCCATATATTGGCAGATACCACCCCGACATCCGGTCTCTGTGCATACATCAGCATTTCTTCAATCCATTCTTCTGATTCCGGTATGCAATACCCGCTAAGACAGATATGATACATTCTACTTGACTGTTCTCTTGCCTTTCTTATCCACTCATAAGCACTTTCTTCTTCAGTTCTGGAATAACCGAAGATCTTTACATTCTTATCTGATACAGATGTCACTTCTTTGCTATTACAGATAATTTCTAACGGTCTGTAGTGTGTCTTTTTTAACAGCTTATCGATATAACCGCCTATATCTTCCTGTCCATTCTCCCATATATATATACTTACTACCGGTGTATTTTCCAGATCATATTTGATTCTGTAAATCGTCTGATATGGCAGATTACACTCTACCTGCCCATATTCATTTGTTCTTTTCAGCTGCTCACCGATTGCCCTTTTCGCAGAATCTACAGCATACTGTTTTACGGATAAATCCATCGACACTGATCCTGCATGTACACGCCAGTAATAAAGAATCTTTGGAATGTGCACTATCTTCCCTGCTTTTTCAGTCAGACGCAGTACCATATCGTAATCCTGACTGCCTTCGCATTCCTTTCTATACAGCTCTGACATTCCATCTAATAAGTTTTTTGCAAACACAACAAAATGGCAGATATAATTATGTGATCTTAATTCATCTTTTCCAAATCCTGATTTACAGACAATATCGTTTGAATCTTCTACGGATTCCCTGAATTTCATTTCATCTGTAAATACGAAGTCTGCACCATCCTGAATTCTTTTTGCACATTCATATAATGCTGATTCGTGCAATATATCGTCATGATCCAGAAGTCCCAGATATTCACCGGTGGCAAATTGTATTGCCTGATTTGTATTACCTACGATTCCTTCATTCTTATCCAATTTTCTGTAAACAATTCTTGTATCTTTTTCAGCATATTTCCGACACAGTTCTCCCACAGCATCATGTCCATCATCACTTCCGTCCGCAAGACACAATTCCCAGTTGGCATACGTCTGACTGCATACAGATTCAATCAGCTGAATCAGGTAGTTTTCCGGTGTGTTGTATAACGGTGTAATTATACTTATCTTTATATTCTTTTCGAATACTTCTTCTCTTTGTCTTTTACGTTCGTTATCATCAATCAAATGATAGTTTTGAATAATTTTCAGTTCTTCTTTTTGCCTTTTCTGATTCTGAATACGTCGTTCGATCGGTTTTACGATTCCCTCTTTTTTTACTTTCGTAATGATTCTTTTTATTTTAGAGCACATGTTGTACCTCGCTTGTAAATGTATAGTAGCAGTATCCTAGGATACTGCTACTATACTATACATCACTTTTCTGTTTTATTTCAATCTATTTACTATTAAAAGTATGAAGATATCGAATTACACCCTCTTATTACATGGATGTCTTAAGTCAAAATTATTTTCCAACAAGGTTAGATTCGGATTATAATACGGATCACCATTATAAAGAATGTCAAACCACTTTTCATGGAATTTTTTAATCTCACCCATAAAGCGTTTTATCTTTTTTTCATTATCTTCCATTCCTCTGGATTTTGATTCATAATGATATAATTCCGCATAAGGATTATACACGATCAGATAACCCGCCTCGCGAATTTTCAAACAAAAATCAATATCATTGAATGCCACAGCCAGATCAGGGTCAAATCCATTTACTTTTTCAAACGCTTCTTTTTTCACCAGCATACAAGCTGCTGTAACTGCACTACAGTCATGTGCAATAATCACTCTTCCGAAATATCCCGGTGTGTCATGTGGCAGACCAGTAAATACATGTCCAGCTACTCCCTGTAATCCTACGATTACTCCTGCATGCTGAATTGTTCCATCCTCGTAATAAAGTCGTGCTCCTACTGCTCCTACTTCATTTCTCAGACAATACCCCATCATTTCTTCCAGACAGTTTTCATTTATAATTTCTGTATCATTATTCAGGAACAGATAATAATCTCCCTTCGCAAAGGTAACACCAAAATTATTGATAGCTGAATAGTTGAACTCCTTCTCCCATTTCACTACTTTTACTTTCGGATTTTCTGCTTCCATTTTTTTATAATATTCAAATGTACGTTCTTCTTCACTATTATTTTCAACAATAATATATTCTACATTCTTATATGTTGATTTCATTTCAATTGAAGTGATACACTTGTCCAAATCTTCAATATGATCTTTGTTCGGAATGATAATTGATATTAACGGTTTTTCCTGTAATTGATATGTGCTTCTGTAAATTCCCAAGTATTTTGTTGACTCAACCTTTGCATTTATGCCAACTCTGTCATAATGAGCCTGAACAGCTCTCGCCCCTGCTTCAAATGCATATAATTTGCTCTCAGGATTCTCTGCTGTAGAATCTTTATGCGCTCTCCAGTGGTATAAAACTTTAGGAATATGTACAACATTTTTAGCATGTTCTACACATCTTAAAACAAAATCATAATCCTGTGCTCCATCAAATTCTCCATTCAGATTTCCTGCTTTTTCATACAATCCTTTTTTTACCACCGTTAAATGGCAAAAATAATTTGTTCCTCTTAACATATCAATGTTAAAATCTGATTTAAAATGTGGCTGGAAATAAATTTTCCCATCCATAGAAATCTTATCCTCATCGGTATAGATCATATCCACATTTTCATTCTGATTGATTGCCTTCACACATTCGTAAAATGCATCTGGTGTCAGCAAATCATCATGATCCATGAATGCGACCCAATCACCTGACACTAATTCTAATGCCTTATTTGTATTATCAGATATCTGCAACGGAAAATCGTTGCGAATTACCTTTATTCTTTTATCTTCATTTTCATACTTTGTCAAAATATCTTTTAATGGTGATGGATTTCCACTTCCATCCGAAAGGCACAGTTCCCAATTAGAATAACTTTGTCCCTTTACTGAATCGATCATTTCCTTTAAAAATCTCTGATCCGTTTTATATAATGGTACAACAATAGAAATTTTAGGTTCTATTTCAAACGCTTGCTCGCTCTGCTCTTTCAACTGTTTTTTCGTTGGAACATACAACCTTCTCCAGTATTCATACATTTCATGATTTTTACGGGATAATTTCATTTCAACACGTTCGAACACATCTTTTATTCCGTATTTCTTCAGGTAGATCATGCCTTTATCTTTATATCGTTTTACCTTGTTTACACCTTTTTTCACAACGGATGCTTTGAGTGTCACACCATATTTTGCGCTTTTATTTCCTTCTTCCAAATAAACATAAACAACTTTCGGTACATTTCCTTTGTATACAATCTCAAAGCCATATACATCCTCTTCCGTGCATTCCGGATATTGGTTAAAAACATCAACTCTCTTTTTTTCTTTTATTTTTACTGGCAAAATATTCTTTTTTTCGTCTTTTACTATAATATCAACTTTATTCTGATATATACACCATCCCTTTATAACAAAGCCCTTTTCACTTACTTTTTCACATTCGACATATTTTTCAATCCGATTTTTATTTTTCACGAGTTTTGCTACAGAAATCTTATACTCTTCTTTTTCTTTCTCATTCAGACAATTTATTACTCTGATTTTTTGTCCTTTTTCCCAGTTTCCCGGCAATTCCACTTGCAATTCATAAATATATTTTGCCCTACTCGTTCCAAGCTCTGACGATAATGCAATGCCCTGATTAATTTCCTCATCAATTGCTACGTTTAATTCCTTCTGATCCAGCATTATTTTCAAAGAATTATTTTTTTTACATCCCTCTTCGAAATATCCCTTAATGAGTAAGGTGTTTTTCTTTTTCATATGAAATCTATACAGTACAACTTCAAATTTATTATACATTTCTTCCTCCTGCTACCGTACTTCACCGCATATTCCAAATATAATATTCTCCAACGGTCGCATAATATTGATATCCATCTTTTTCTAACCATTCACCACAATTTGGATTTTTTACAACAATGCAGTCTACATTTAAATTTTGGATTTCTTGTTTAAGTTCTTCGTATGTAGTTTCATTAGGTTCCGCAACAAATCCATCGTATTTTTGTTGTGTATACCCTTTATATTCTAAATTATTTGTTCCATTAAATCTTTCCAATGCCGACAGCGATACAACATCTGGTGCAAATGTTCTGACAGAAACTGCTAAAAAATGCAATGTTCCATCAATCAACACAGCTTTTGGCATGACAATATTTATTTTCTTATCTTTTTCCTTTGCCAATTCTTCTAATTGGTGTCCCAATTCAATTGTTGAATCTGGCGCAAAATACATATTATGTCTAATAACACTCAGGCAAAGTCTCATATCAGCTTTTTTGCATTCCTCTTGTGGTAAAATTTCCCCTCCATACTTTTGAAATCCTGCCAGCATCATCGAACAACTTAATATACCAATCAATCCATAAGCAATTCTAACAACAAAATCCTTTATATGTATTTTCCGCAATATTATGTATATATATACAACATTCAATATAATAAAATAATACGCAACTGCCGACCAGGCTCTTCCTCCTACAAAATCATATACCGAACATTCTTCAAAAATGTCATTACACTGAGGTACTGCTATCATCGCTATCATAAGTAATACGTGCGCATTCAATTTATATATAACTTGTTCCCGCATAAAGAAACTTACTAAAAATATAATAATACACGGATAAATAAGTAAAGAATTTTTTGTAGAAATGATATCCGCTTTCACCGTTTTTTGAATAGATTCAGAATTAGGAATTATAATTCCTAAAGCAATATATATAAAAGCTAATGCAAAGCTAATTACTTTGCCTTTTTTTTCAAAATTCTGCCATAACGCCACAATACCTGCTGCAACGCCACTTACAATAATGATTGGAAGTGCAATAGTTGACTTCGATATCAAAACAACACTAATAATAATACAATATACCAGACTCTGTACAATATTCTTCTTTGCATCAAATTGTAGCAAAACAACTCCAAACAAAAGACACCCAAATAATTTTACAAATGATGCACCTAAAAACATTCCTGTATTCAAATGAAATCCATCTCTAAGCACTAATATCCCTGTGTCTGACAAAAAAATGTAATATGCACACATTAATGGAACTATTCCCAATACATATTGCGCCATCTTAACATTCGCTTTTACATTCAATTTGTCAATAATTATTTCCGCTACCCATTTGATTAGATTCAAATATAGAAAATAATAAAAAGCTGATTGAAAAAGTCTCAGAAATAATGTCGGCATTACTCCCAACACTTTCACATATACTGATGCTTCTAATTCCCATGTGTTAACAATATAACTATTAAATCCAGTATTCATTGTTCCTACTGAATAATTATAATTTCCTCCAATTGGTGAATATGGAAGAGTTGCCACTTTTGTAATATAATAACCATCATCTTGATGATTACCTAACCAAAAACCAGCATAATAAAACAACAGCATAAATATCATAACAGCACCAACTACATATATCATCCAGTTATCTGTTAAATACTCTTTGAGCTGAAATTTACATATAGCCAAATTATTATACTTTCTTCTATATAAAATATATAGACCTATTCCTATCCATAGCACTCCCATGCAAACTCCAAACACTATCCATGGCACATTTAAAACTTGCAGCGGAATTCCTATAATAGCAACACAAAAACTATACACCAAATATCCTGTAATCAAATTTTCTGAAATGCTTTTATTTTTTCTATTTATTGCATTTCCAAATACAATTAACAGCAAAGTGAAAACGCAGTAAAATAACGTACATAGCAGATAATCTTTCACCACTATTCCCCTTTCTTTTCTTCCGCATCAATTTTACGATCTATTGCAATTTGCTGAGCCAAACTATCAACTTTATTTTCCAGTGCCGAAATCTGAATTGTATTATAAAATAACTTCACAATCAATACAAAGATAACGATCAGATATACCATATTAACCGTTGATTTAAATCCCAGAAATTCCGATATAGCTGACATAATTTGTGGAAATGCTCCCATAATAACAAGTATACATGAAAATCCAATCCAAAAAACTGTATATTCTATTTTTAACTTTGCCAAGCGTATCTTTCTAAGCATAAATGCCAATAATACTATAGCTCCTACAACAAGTAAAATTCTAATAAAAATTGACATATTATCCCCTCTTTCTAAAGTTTTGTACAAATAATATTGATATCAACATTTTAACCATATATTTAGCTGCATTCGTCAAATTCAGATAACTTTCTCCTGCAACTCTCTCATCCATATTTACTGGTACTTCGGAAATCTCCGCTCCATTTTTCAACAAATATGATACAGTATCCGGCTCTGGTCCATAATTCAAATTCTGTGCGAATTCTTTAATCATTTTATGGGAAAACATTCTCATTCCTGATGTCGGATCTGCCACCCTTTTTCCAGTTGTAATTTTGATGGCTACAGTAAGCATCTTACTTCCAATCATTCTTAAAGATTTTTCCTTTTTCTGGTTGATAAATCTTGATCCGATTACAATATCATATCCTTCTTTTATTCTATTTAACATCGGTTCAATAAACTCTGGTCTGTGCTGACCATCTGCATCAAATTGAATTGCATACGAATATCCTTTCGTATATGCATACTTTAATCCAGCCTGAAAAGCCCCTGCAAGTCCAAGATTTACCGGTAGATTTAACATTTCATATCCTTTGCTCCTGCAAATATCCGCTGTCCGGTCTTTAGATCCATCATTCACAACAATATAATCATATTGACTATACTTATTCTTAATGAACGTAACTACATTTTCTATATTTTCTTCTTCATTATAAGCCGGAATCACTATCAATAATTCGCTTTTCATTCTTTTCTCCTTTGCTTATATTATTTTATATATCCTTCAAAATCATGAAATACCCGATCTTCTTCTTTCGGTAATTTCATATAATCTCCATACATTTTCGAAAGATACTCCTCATATCCTACAGGGATCGGGAACATTCCATCTCGGAACTTAACATATTTTGCCTCTGAAAATACTTCTTTAGAGAAAAATTCTTTATCTTCTACCGGCCATATGCGGTCTCCTACATATGTTCCCTCACAAGGAGTTACCATATCTATAACTTTCTTATTCCAATATTTGTAATCCTTATTTCTAAAAAGTATCTTATATGCACCTTTTCCGATAATGTTTAAAATATTTTTCTTCATCGTTGTAAGATTACCTGCAACATATATTTTATTCATCATCTTATAAAAGCGATGCTTTTTCATGATTTTTCTTAATGTTTCTTTTTCATCCGGCCATATATCCATCGGGAATATATCCATCCATACGCCTGTAGCATATTGTCTTTTTATATCCTTTTCAAATACTATAGTCGAATCATCTACTAATTTCATGTACGGATAAATATAATTATCATCTAGCGGTAATAAGAATTTGTATTTTCTTTCAGTATCCAGGTACCTGTTATCTTTTACCAGCGCAATTAATTTATCATAATCTTTACGTAACATGCATACATCTATATCGTCATCCCAGGGAATAAAATCCTGATGCCTTACTGCCCCCAGACATGAACCTCCGCTTAAAAAATACATGATATTATTTTCTTTTGCAAATTCATCAAATCTTTTTAACAAATTATATTCCAGCGATTGTATTTCTTTAAATTCTATTTTTTTCTTATATTCCTTCATTGTTTTATCCTAACTATTTATACTTACCATAAAAAAGCGGTATACTTTTTCCAAATATTCTTTTGAAGTGAATGTGAATCTGACTCCATCCACAAAAAAATGAATATATCTTTTTTGCTCTATATCATTAAGTAATTCATTAAACCTAACATTTGCTTTCAGATATTTTTCTGCCTTTTTAGAAGAATTCTTCTCGGTTACATATTGTTTTGCTTTTTCAACATCCGCAATCTTTCCTTTTTTATAAGAACACGTTATATATTTTGCATACAAAAACTGTTCAAATAAATTGTTTCTGGAAATACTCTGAGATGTCATTCGGTACTGTAACACTACTTTATTAAGATTCGATACTCTATATCCCTTTAATAATGCCCTCAAAGTAAAATCATAGTCTTCGCACAATGGTATTTTTCTGTATCCGTTTAAATGTTCAAACATTTCTTTTCTTCCAAACCAGGTCGGATGTGGTACAACCTGATTATAGCGGATACACTTTTTTATTTTATCCGGATTCGCCGGGATTTTTTTGATGGAATAAATAACTTTTTCCTCTTCATCTATTACTTGTGTAATCCCCCCGATCAAATCCACATTACATTTTTCCAGATGTTCTTTTTGCCACTGTAATCTTTCCGGAACGGATATATCGTCTGCATCCATCCTGCAGATATATTTGCCGTTTGCATACGACAGACCTCTGTTCAAAGAATACGTCAGCCCCTGATTTTTTTCATTAATATGGAATTGAATTCTATTATCTTTTTGTTGATATTCCTTTATAATTCTAATATGATCTGAATTATCCGGATTGTCTAAAATAATAATATACTCAAACGCTTTATACGTCTGATTTAAAATAGATTCTATCGATCGCCTGAGCTGATTTTCAGGCTCTTTATATGTCGACATTATTACTGAAACTTCTGTCATAACACTCCTCAATTCTATTTATACTTTATCTTTATTTCGGATTCATTTCACGTTCACTATTCATACCTATAGCATACCACTTTCCCTATTATAACGAACAATACCTTAAAAAGCAAATTAAAAGCTATTGACTTTATTCTTCAAAAATGGTTACATAATAATATTACGAAAAAAGAAAGTTGAGGTATCCTATGTTCGACACTTTACAAACATTTATTGCCCCCAGGCTGCGTAGTTTTCTCAAACTGCTGTCCATCGGGCACTTTCATAAAAAAAGAATTGTATTTTTCAGCTATTTTGGCGCACAATATTCTTGCAATCCCAAATATATTTCCGAATACATGCAGGAACGCCATCCTGATTTTGAGATTATATGGGCTTTTAAATCCCCTCAAAACTTTTCTTACTTACATGATAAGGGAATTAAAACCGTCAAATATTTGCATCCTTACTTTTTGCATGTATGCCTGACTTCAAAATTTATTGTTACCAATTCAGAAATTCCTGCATGGTTTCCAATTATGAAACGTCAGGTTTATATTAATACATGGCATGGTGGTGGAGCATACAAACGTGTTGGCGCTGCCTATCAGAAAGAAACCCCCGGAAAACAGATCCGCGCGGAAATTGCACGAGAAGTACCTTGTACATATGTATCAAGTTCAAACGCATTTACAGAATTAACGATCCATCAAAGTTTTCATCATGACGGAACCATTCTTTCCTGCGGAATGCCGAGAAACGATATGCTGTTCAATAATGATCATCCTGAATTGCACGATAAGATCCGAGCGTACTATCACCTCCCTTCAGAGGCAAAGATCCTTCTATACGCCCCTACTTATCGGGAATCAAAAGCGGCTTCTGATTATTTATTCGACTGCAAGGCAATTCAATCTGCTCTTTCAGAAAAATTTGGCGGCAACTGGTTTATTCTATTCCGTACACACTACTTTGTTATGAACCAGTTAAATAATGCTGCCAATTACATTGATGCTTCCAATTATCCTGATATGCAGGAATTGCTGTATGCCGCAGATGTTCTTATCACCGACTATTCCTCTTCTATGTGGGATTTTTCACTTACACGGCGCCCGTGCTTTTTATATGCTACGGATTTGAACTACTATGATCTGGATCGTGGATTTTATTCCGACATTCACACCTGGCCATATCCTTTAGCCGAGTCAAACAGTGCGTTAATTAAAAACATTAAACAATTTAATAATGATCAATATCAAAAAAATATCCAAAAGCACTGGGATGCGCTCGGCAGCTATGAATCCGGACATGCCTGTGAGACCGTCGCAAATTATATTTTAACTTCTAATACATAAAAGGGAAGAGCAAATGCTCTTCCCTTTTTAAAATCCTAAGATCTGTGAATTTTCTTCCGCTTCAACAATCGCTCTAAAGGTATAAAAATCCGATGGTGTAGTTATTTTTATATTTTCCGGTTTTCCCATTACCGGGAATAACTTATATCCTTCTGCCTGCATAAGTGTCGCCGAATCAATGTAAGAATTAATGTTCTCTTCTCTCGCATGATCATGTGCCGCAAGCAATTGTCCATATATATATGTCTGTGGAGCTCTTGCAAAACGACATTTTTTCCGTTCAACGCTTTGAGTTAATTCATTTTTTTCATTAACCATCATAACCGTTTCCGTTGCTTCAACAACAGTTATTGCATTTCCCTTTTCTTTCGCTACTTTGATATTTTCACTTATTAATTCTTCATTGATCAATGGACGAACACCATCATGTATTAATACAATGGAATCTTCTTCTATTTGTCCCCGCATCGCATTCAAACCATTATAGATAGATTCCTGTCCCGTTTTTCCTCCAGGTGTAATCCATTTCACCTTTTTAAGCTGATACTTTTCAATCAGCTTTTTCAGATAATCGATCCAGCCTTCTATACATACAACAGATATTCCATCTATTTCCGGATGATTTTCAAAATGTTCCAGAGTATAGATAATTATTTCTTTATTGTGTAATGTTAAAAATTGTTTTGGTTTTGTTTTGGTATTCATTCTGGTCCCGGTTCCGCCAGCAAAAATCACTGCATAATTCATAAAACTTTCCTCCTAATTATTTTTTTCTGTACACCCAGTGTGCAAGATAAATGAGATCCACCATTCTATACTTCATTAAAGACCAATACAGCTTTCTTGTGACCGGTATATTTTCAGTATTTATATTTTTAAAATTATCCCGGTAACACTTTCGTCTTAAAACTGTTTTCAATTCTTTTCGTCTCGTCAGGTAACTTTTTGGATTATTTTTATGTGCATAATCGCTATTAATTGACTGACTTAACAATTGAATACTCTTGTTATTGTACGCCTGATAGAACCGCTCATCTTTTCCATGTTCTTTGATAAACTTTAATATATATCTGGATATTCTTTCCAGAATATCAATCGTACCCTCTGTATACTTATTCACAGTTGAACCGCTATTCATTCGATAATGATATAAAAAGCGTTTCACATACAATACCTTTTCCGCCGTCTCAAATGCATGCAGATTAAAGACTGTATCCTGCCCTCGTCTTAATTCCGGCTCATAAATTATATTTTGTTTCCTCAGCCATTCAACATCATACGCTTTTGCCCACGTTGTTCCAAATGTTGCAAATCTTGGCACATAATTGGCTGCCTCTTTAAAAATAGCCTGTAATTCCATTTCTTCTTTTTCTTTTCCTGTGAAATATTTCTTTTCACCATTCCAAAATGGATTTTCAATCTCTTCGTCATTTTTATTTATATATGCTGCCGAAGATATAATCTGCACATCTGGATTATTTTTAAAATTATCATAAAAGAAAGCACAAAATTCAGGCTCTACCCAGTCATCTGCATCAACAAATGTTATATACGGCGCTTTTGCATTTAGGATTCCGTTATTTCTTGCTACTGCTACCCCCTGATTTTCCTGTTCAACTACCCTGATTCTTTCATCCTGTCCTTCAAAGCTTTTACATAAATCTAAAATTTCCTTTTTCACACCATCAGCAACAATAATAATTTCAATTGCTTCCAATGTTTGTTGTTTCAGGCTCAAAATGCATTCTTCAAAATATTCCTTTTCCACACTGTACACAGGAACAACTACACTCACTTGAGGTTCTATCATAATTATTTTACTCCTCTGATTTTTTGTATCATATTAACTAAGTTATAATACAAAAATACACTTCTGTATTTTCTATGTTTTAACAGCCATAATTTTATTTTATTTAAATTAAGATCCATCACCCGAAGATCTATTGCTGCAATAGCAGACTTATATGGCTCTTCATTCATTAGTATTTTAAATTCGCGAAATGCATTTTTCCTATTCGGATTATCCGGATGTAAAAAATATTTTCCGATCAGAAAATACGCAATAACTCCAACTCTGACACAATACGTATTTCTATATGTCTCAGATGTATTTATTCTTGGTTCTAATTCATAGTATTTCTTTAAAATACGCGTAGATGTGTCTGCATTTCCCGCAAAAAACGTGTGTGTCGTTGACTCGCCGTGCAGCCTGTAATGATACAATGGTTTATTTATATATGTAAATCTTTTTATATACTTATGATATTCATAGTTAAAAAGTTTATCCTCTCCTTGTTTCAAAGAGCTGTCAAATCGTATATTATTTTCTTTAATAACACTTCTTTTATACAAATGACAAACAGGTCCCTCCAATGTCGGAATCCTTATCTCATCTTTCGACAGCGAAATTGTTCTCAAAAAATTCAAATTAATCTTTTCAAGAAGCTTCTCATCATCAACACTAAGATCTTTTTCATAATTTTTCTTTATTTGCTGATTTGCATCCTTGTTTAAATACATGTTCCAGACAACCATATCATTTCCGTCACGCTTTTCCATGGCCAGTTCACACATATTTTTTTCAATCCAGTCATCCGCATCAATAAAAGTGATCCACTCTCCCGTTGCTTTTTGAATTGCATTATTTCTGGCCATAGATACACCTTGATTTTTCTGATGCAAAACCATAATCCGACTGTCTTTTTCCGCATATAGATCACAAATTTCTCCACAATTATCAGGCGATCCATCATCTACAAGAATAATTTCCAAATTAGAATACGTTTGTTTCGATATACTTTCAATACATTCTTTTAAATATTGTTCTTTAATTTTATAAACAGGAACAATAACACTGATTTTTTCCACCAACTATTCTCCTTACGCTTCCATATCATTCATCATACGCAAATATGCTTCTTTCATATCTACTTCTGCTTTCCAGCCTAATTTATTTAATTTTTCCGAGCTCAAATGCATTTTCACTTTTGGAGCATATCCCAGGCTCTTGGCCTCATCTGGAATATCAAATTCTACTTTTATCTCTCCATTCGAAACATCGTTTGCCACAAGTTCTGCCATTTCTCTTATAGTCATATGCGACTTTTCATTTACAACATTATAAGCTTCTCCGACTTTCCCCGAATATCCTAAAAGCAACAATGCCCTGATAACATCTCTTGTATAACAATAATTGCCTTCGGAACTTCCATCTGTTCGCAAAACAAGATTCTCTTTTTTCATAGCACTTCTTGCGAATTGTGCATATACACGATTATCTTCCTGTAATACGCCCGCTCCAAATGTTTGTGCAAGTCTTGCAGATTTCACCGGCAAGCCAAATTCTGCCGCATATGCGTTACATAAGCATTCACATATTCTTTTTCCCTCTGAATAACTGCTTCTTACATTTTCCAGTTCTATATACCCCAGATCTTTTTCTGTTATATACTCTTTCTTTTCATCCGGAATACCATATACTTCCATTGAAGAAACATATACCATTCCTTCAATCTTTTTATCTACTGCCAAATCCAATACATTCTTTGTTCCCATATATGAAGTTTGTATCGTCAGGACTGGATGCTGCACCATCATCTTGGATGCTGTAATACTGACTGTATGAAAAATATAGTCTACATCTCCTGCTATTACCGGCATCTGTTCAATGTCACCGATCATCAAATGAATTCCGTAGTTATTATACCATTTTCCATATATTCTTTTTGCTTTTTCTTCATTTCTGATCAATCCAATAATTTTTATATTTCCCTGATGCAAACAATTGTAATACGCAAAGGCTTTCACCAGTAATGACCCTATAAGCCCTGTCGCTCCCGTTACAAATATGGTTTTATTTTTGTATTTGCTCCATTCCAGATCACTGTTAGCAATATATTCCAAATCCATTTCTTCCATAGATTTTTCCATTTTTCTTTCTACCATCACTTATTTTCTCCTCTTTTGTTTTCATAAAAATCATATACTTCTTTTAATACTTTCAGGGATTGTAAATGATTTTTTATTTCAAACATTTCTTTTTTTCTATTCTCCTTGATCATATCATCTGTCGATGCATCTTCTCGATGAAAAACATGAATATCCGGTAAATACACACTGTTCAATCCATTTTCAGTCAAATGCTTCATTAAAATTGCTTCTTCTCTATATAAGAAAGTTCTATCATCCAACCCATTAAACTTTTCTATATATTTTCTTGAGAACAGCATAAAACATCCATGAAGTTGAACATACTCGCATCTCTTAATAAATTCTTTTTTCTTTTTCTTTTTTAACGGTTTTATTTTTCGATAAATATTCTTTATCTTTTCCAAATGATATTTGTAAACCACACTTTTTATTTTATACGCCTGAATATCATGCTCTACTTCCTGTTTACTCATTGCATTCGTTCGTATAGGGTTAATATCACATCTGCCGTCGGCACTTAATACCATCGGCCCTAATACGGCAAATTGACTTCTTTTATATTCTTTCTCTACTTTTTCAAGGAAATCATCATCTAACAAATAAACATCATTATTCATCAGCACAATATATGATGGATTCCATGTTTTTTCAGCATATCTGAAGCCCACATTATTCCCCCTTGCAAACCCCAGATTCTCCTGATTTAAAAGCACTTCTACATGGTCATCATTTTTATAATGTTCTTTCAATAATGCACCTGATTTATCCGGGGACGCATTATCAACAATTACTATCTTATACATGTCTGTATCGATTTTTTTCTCAATTGAATCCACGCTTTTGTACGTTTCATCTATTGCCAGATAGTGTAAAATAACAAAAACTATTTTCATATTTTATCCTCTACATTTTTCTTTTTAATGTTATCGAGCTCTAATCTTTTTTATTTTATTAAAAAACTGCGTTTCAAATTGCTTCAAATACGGATCTCTGATTATTGTCAAAATAATAAAATATCCCAGACAACATCCCGCAACCGTTCCTACTAAAGTTATGAATACACTGTTCGTTATCATATTCATTACAAATCTTCCCGCAAAAAACCATACACTTGCTACAAAGTACACCATAACTCTTGTATATAACATCTTTGTATTAAATATCTTACGTGCATAGTAAGTCAAGATAACAAACACAATTATTTCAGAGAACAATGTTGCCACCGATGCTCCAGTCACACCAAACATTGGTATTAATAATGCATTCGCAATTAAATTGAACACTGCTCCGCCAATTGTTGATATCAATACTTCTTTATCTTTTTTATGCGGAATACAAATCTGATAAGCCAGCACTCGATTAATAGCTCCAACTACAACTTTAGCAGATAAAATTTTTGCCGCCATACTTCCCGTTAAAAATTCTTTGCCACTAAATATTAATATCAAAATATCACTGGTACAGATCATTCCTATAGCCGCCGGTATCGCTATCATAAAAAGAATATCTACAGATTCTTTCATCAGCTTCTCATATTCTTTTTTCAAATTATTTCCCAGATAATAAGACACTCTTGGCAGGATAGTCGCTGATATCGTTCCTATCAATGTACTTACAATTGTATTAATCTTTACAGCTGCCGTATAGACTCCGGTAGCCTTATCTCCACGAAATGCCCCAAGCATGGTTGTATCCATTGTCATATAGATACTGGATGCAACACTTGTTCCAAAAATCATTAATATCGGCTTTAAATGCTTTCTATATTCTAATCTTTCTTTTTTCTGTTTCCAATCGACTATTTTTCTCGAATGCCACAAGTTAAAAAAAGCAGATCCTCCTGACGAAATAACCGTCAATGCCGCATACCAGTAATAATCATTTTTATTTTTAACCAATACAAACAATAATATCAATGAAATGATCTGAAATAAGATTGCCCTTTTCGTGATATAAGCATATTCTTCTTTGATTGTAAAAATCCACTCTGTTCCTATTGTTGTAAAAATGATACTTAAACTTGAAATTACTAATAACTTTTTGTAATTTCCCAAAATAGGTAACGCTAAAAAAACAGCCAATGCACAATAAGCGATAAACGTTGTGCACAAATTTATGTTCAGCATTTCACGTGAGAACTTGCTGAATTTCTCTTTATCGTCTCTAATCCGTGCTCCTTCTCTTACTGCATATGTACTAATTCCCAGCGCTGCAAACATAGAAAAGTAAGACACAATAGAACTTGCATAGTTAACACGGCCTATCCCTGTAGCGCCTAAGATTCTTGACGCATACGGAAATGTAATTAACGGAAATATCAGGCTCATTAACGTTTTTATTGTATTCATTATCAAATTTATTTTGATAGATTTTTGCTTTTTTTTCATGTCCTCTCCAATCTTCTTTAAACCTTTCGCCATTATATCACTTTTCCATATGGCAATCAACCTTGACACTTTTAATCTTACGGGACTCCATTTTTTCCATAACCTGCGCTCTCTTTCCTTATAATGCAAAATTTCTCCCACAAGTATCAGTACTTTCTTTCGATTGTTATTTTAAGCAACACATTTTTGTATCTTTCCCTTTTTTATCACTAAAACATTGTGATTTTCTTATGTTCATGATATAATATTTATGTCATTTTAATTCAAACGTTGTTTTAAATAACATTTAGTATTCATTATAAATGAAAGGATATCAAATCATGAAAAAACTATCACAATCACTTCTCGCAAATCTTGTAACAAATCGTCGAAAAGAAAAACACATGACTCAGCAGGATCTTGCAGATATCACAGGGATCAACCGTTCTATGATCTCACGTTTGGAAAAAGAAAATTTTATTCCTTCTATTCCTCAATTAGAGCAATTAGGAGAAACGCTTGATTTTGAACCCCAGACATTATTTGTTGATGCCGGCAATACCAAGCTTCCTTCTCCTTCACCTTTAAATATCGCGGTAGCCGGAACCGGATATGTCGGATTATCCATCGCGACATTACTTGCACAGCATAATCACGTAACTGCTGTAGATATCATTCCTGAAAAAGTAGAATTGATCAACAACAGAAAATCCCCTATTCAGGATGATTATATCGAGAAATACCTTGTCGAAAAGGATCTTGACCTGACTGCTACTCTTGATGGTGAATCCGCCTATAAAGATGCTGATTTCGTCGTCATTGCTGCTCCAACCAATTATGACAGTAACAAAAATTATTTTGACACATCTGCAGTAGAAGCAGTCATCGAACTTGTATTAAAGGTAAATCCGAATGCGATCATGGTCATCAAATCAACGATCCCTGTGGGCTATACCGAATCTGTCCGCAAAAAATATAACACAGCTAATATTATCTTCAGTCCAGAATTTTTAAGAGAATCAAAAGCTTTATATGACAACCTTTATCCAAGCAGGATCATCGTATCTACCGATTCTTCCGATGAACGACTGGTGAAGGCTTCTCATACATTCGCGGCTCTTCTTCAGGAAGGGGCTCTTAAAGAGCAGATTGATACATTGTTCATGGGATTTACGGAAGCTGAAGCCGTAAAGCTTTTTGCTAATACTTACCTTGCATTACGTGTTTCTTATTTCAACGAATTGGATACTTATGCAGAAATGAAAGGACTCCATACCAAAGATATTATAAGCGGTGTATGTCTCGATCCGAGAATCGGAACGCATTACAACAATCCATCTTTTGGTTATGGAGGATACTGTCTTCCAAAAGATACCAAACAATTGCTGGCCAATTACGATAATGTACCTCAGAATATGATGTCCGCAATTGTCGAAAGCAACCGTACAAGAAAAGATTTTATTGCTGATCGTGTTCTCAATCTCGCCGGATATTATGATTATAACAATCATGGTGATTATTCTGCTGCCCAGGAAAAAGAATGTACTATAGGAGTTTACCGTCTTACGATGAAGAGCAATTCCGACAACTTCCGTCAGAGCAGTATTCAGGGCGTCATGAAACGAATCAAAGCAAAAGGAGCTACTGTCATCGTTTACGAACCAACCCTGGAAGATGGAACCACATTTTTTGGAAGCAAAGTAGTCAATAATTTAGAGCAGTTCAAAAAACTTTCTCAAGCTATTATTGCCAACAGATATAATCCGATTCTTGACGATGTTAAGGACAAAGTATATACCCGTGATCTTTTCCAACGAGATTAATCCGAATTTCACAAAAAGATTTGTGTATAACAAAGGCAGGTCAAATGACCTGCCTTTATTGCTAATATACTACAACTTTTGTTCCTCGCGGAATATTATCATATATCCATTTTGCATTATTAATGTTTAATCGAACACATCCGTGTGATGCATTGATTCCAAGTCTTCCATCTGTAATCACAGACATACTTCCTTGTTTATACAGTACAGAGTGGAACAGGTAATTTCCATAGAACTGTGTATAATACCAGCATGTATATCCAGATCCAAATGATTTTCCTTTTCCCTGTACAGTAAATGTTCCTTTCACTGTCGGAGTTGATTTTGCTCCTGTAGTACAAACCCACTTTTTCACTTCATTCCATTTACCGACTGAACCGCTATAAATTCCTACTCTGTTAGCTGTCGTATCTACCAGAATGAGATACCGTGTGTTACTTGCATACGCCAATGCTCTCAGATGCATCTGGTCTTTAACTGCTATTGTCGCAGTCTTTTTCTTTTCTGTATAATAATTAGCATTTTTCCCCGGAGCTGCTGCATCTTTTGATACAAGGCGAATCTGTAATCCTTCCATTCTGTATCCGATTTTTGATGTTCCTGCTGCCTGGCCATTTTTTGCCCAGCCAAGCCAGCCATATCCCTGTACATGTGCACGATAATATATGTCATAATATTTGGCAAGATTACCGGTAAGTCTGATTTTCACAGCTTCCATTCCATTCGTTCCTGTAGATGCCCCGTTGGTTGTACCTGCATCAGACCAGTCCTTCCAGCCCTCTTTTGCAATATGTGTCGCATATTGAATCGTTCCTGATGGTGCAAGTTTATTTGACTGATCCAGATATAATGTAAGGCTCTGAAGCTGTTGTTTTTTGCCGATTGTCCCTACTGTATTTCCTTGCGATACATTGCCTGTCGCTCCTACACCTTTGATATATCCATTATAATAGAAGTTACCACTCTTATATCCTTCCACATATTTTACACCACTTGTATTCGGAGCCGTTTCTGCATCTTTTTTCACAAGGCATATTTTCAATGCCTCGATCTTCTTACTAAGATCAATTGTTCCTGTTACTCTTCCTGCAGATTCGTAATTACACCAGCCAATCTTTGCCAGATGTATACTGTAATACACTTCATAATACTTTGCGATCTCACCAGTCAGCTTCACTCTGATTGCTTCAATTCTCTTACTCTGACCGCTTGTTCCTGCAAGTTCACCATTCTTTTTCCAGCTTTGCCATCCAATTCCCTGTACATATGCCTGATATTCTACATTTCCTGTATAGTCAGAATCCGGAAGTGTAATCTTTATTGCCTCAATTCTTTTTCCCTGTCCGGTTGTCCCTGCAATCTGATTATCACTTACTTTTTTCTGCCAGCCAATAGACTGTACATGGGTCTGATACTGAATTCTTGGTACCTGATAAGCTTTCTTCGTACTTCCTGGTGCACTTTCACCTTTTTTCACTAATTTGATCTCAATTGCTTCTAAACGTTTTCCATAAGTACTGCTTCCGGCCTTTTCTCCGTTCTTTGCCCAGTCAAGCCAGCCAAAGCTCTGTATATGCGTACGATAGTATACGTCATATTTTTTTGCTATAGCACCTTCCAGACGAACAGATACTGCTTCTACTCTCTTTCCCTGTCCGGTTGTCCCTGCAAGTGCTCCGTTTTCTACTTCTTTCTGCCAGCCATATGACTGTACATGAGTTTTATATATAATTTTACTGTCTTTTTGATCTTCTTCTGATAATCCGGCAAGCTTAATCTTTAACGCCTCAATAGAAAGCGCCTTTCCTTCCGTTCCTGCCAGTGCGCCATCTTCTACTTTTTTCTGCCAGCCGATTTTTGCTACACGAGCCTGATATACCACCTTCACTGTTTCCTCCGGTACTATATCCGTCTTTACTATGTATGAATTTGCTGTGTCTAAATCGACATTTGTACTTTTCTCTGTCAACTGAACCTGAATGGCCTTTATGCCACAATCATATCCTTTAGTTCCGGATGGGGCATCATTTTCGGCCCAGCCAAGCCACTGTCCTTCACTCTGATCATCAGTTTGAACATATGCACGATAGTAAATATTATACTTTTCAGCCAGTTCTTCTGTTAATTTTATCTTGAACGCAGCTATCTTCTGTTCGCTGTCAAATCCAGTCTCCTGGCCGGCCGTTACATACTCGTTCCAATTTCCCTCTGCATCTGCTACCGAATATGTGATTCCATTCAAATTTTCCTCTGTTACAGAATCCAAAACATCTAATTTTAATTTGGATATTTCAGCATCTTTATTCTCTGGCTCACCCACATATTCTCCATTGTCTGCTTCCTGCCACTCAGAAGCCCCTGACATTAATACCGAATATTTTAATACAGGCTGTGATTCTGCCTGTGTTTCGTCAGCATATGCCCTGGCCGGCATAACTAATGTAACGATCATTGCCATAATTGCAGTCAATGATATCATTTTCTTATACATGATTCTGTCTCCTTTTCATAGTATGACTTTATTTGATCACATGCGTTTTTTGAGTATTACCTGGTGCCGCCGCACCTTTTTTTACCAGAACAACCTGTATACATTCTAATCGTTTTGCACATCCTGTTGTTCCTGCTATCTCTCCATTTTTTGCCCAGTCGAGCCAGCCATATGTTTCCGTATGTACACGATAATATACGTCATACATTTGAGCCATTTTTCCCGTAAGTTCAATTCTTATGGCTTCCATTCTTTTTGCAGCACCAACCGTACCTGCTACTGCATTATTCGTTTTCCAGCCTTGCCAGCCACTACTTTGAACATGCGCCCGATACTTAATTTCACCTGAGTATTTCTGGTCTGTCAATTTCAGTCTGAAAGCTTCCATACGTTTTGCTTCGCCTGTCGTCCCTGCATAGCCACCTCCATATACACTTTCTTTCCATCCATATGTTTGCAAATGTGCCGAGTACTGTGTTAATGGTTGTACATATGCCTGTACCGTACTGCCAGGTGCCTGGCTTCCTTTTGAAACCAATTTTATCTGTATTGCCTCCATTCGCCTTGCACCGTCTGTTGTACCCGCAATTTCACCATTTTTTGCCCAGTCAAGCCAGCCATATGTCTGCGTATGTACACGATAATAAATATCATAATGATTTGCTGCTTCACCCGTCAGACGGATACGAATTGCCTCCATGCGTTTTGCTTCGCCCGTCGTTCCACCGATCGTACCATCCGATACCCAGTTTTTCCAGCCATTTGACTGCACATGTGTACTGTATTGGACTGAACCGGTATAACCAATATTAGAAAGCTGAATCTTTATCGCTTCTATTCGTTTTGCTTCACCTGTTGTTCCAGATATTTCGCCATTGGCTTTAGACGCCTGCCAGCCGTCTGACTGTATATGTGTGCTATAAATTACTCCCGTTTTCTTAGTGTCTGGTATTGTGTTTCCTCCATTTAATCCAGAGGTACCTGTATTAATCTTTTTAATATATTGCTTACTTGCATAAGCATACATAGAAGATGAATTATATTTTCCGGAAGTACTTTCAATTCCTCCTCTATCCGCTTTTAACACCGGATCACTCTGCACTTTATAAAAATCTCCGGATTCTCCCAATATCAGAAATGCATAATTGGAGGAAGTTCCCGTATTATACAGACTTGTAGCAGAAGTACTTGCCTCTTTTCGTACATTTAATGTTGTATGTGCTGTTGACACAGTGTCCTTAATACCTATCGAATATTTATTTTGATCTTTCTTTCCGCCCTCACTGTCCATCTTCCATGCAAGAGCGGCAATTTTTTCACCCCAATAAGGATCTGATGCGTAGCTTACATTAATACCACTCGCTTTATCTCCTAAAAAGCCTCCGTGATAATAAGCCCATCCGGCTCTTAAATATTGTTTTGACATATAAGTTTCTGCAAAATCTTTTATGCATACATCCACACTTGAAAATGTATTCGCACTCTGGCCAGGCGATGTATCGACTGCATTCAGTCCAAACAAATTATTTTTTTGCTTTGCAATACTGCTTGTTCCCCAAGCACTTTCCAACGCACCTACACCTGTCATGAGCAATGCATTTACTCCATATGAATTTTGATTATTTACAAATGCCGCCCCTTTATTATACATTTTTGAGCTGCTCTGAGCATGTTTATTAATAATTGTAGAAAGTTCATTTGCAGAATACGATGACTTTCCACGCAGCGGAAGATATTGATAATAATTATAATACGGGTTATTGGGGTTAATAGAATTTTTTCTTGTGTTACTCTTGTAATCAGATAACATTGTCACGTAATTAGTATAAAAATAATGTCCGTCATAGCTGTAATATGTGGTCCCCGTCTTCATATAAGACTGTTGTGGTCCCACATTAACTGATCCGCCATAACCCGGTGTCGTCATATCCATACAGATTCTATGGATAATAGAAGAACCATCTGCATAATAGTTGCTATAACTTTTTGCTGAATTCAAATTAACAACCTGAACTTTGGACTGGTCTACTAATCCTACAACACCACTTTGCATAAATTTCACTTTTCCGTTTTCAGTGCCCAGATATGCTGCATCAGCTCCCGCTCCACCATAGCAGTAACCTGCGGCGTTCGTACTGTATTCTTTGTATTCTGTAGTATTATTTCCAACCGAAGCACCTGCTGCATTCGCCCGGAAATTTACAATATAGGTTGCCGCAGCTCTTGCCTTATTAGATAAATCTTCTTTTACTACTCCATCCGTTTCTTCTTCAACATCGAATACATTTCCGTTTCCATCTACACTTACAACGGTTCTTTCACCTGTGGTATTTTCGGGTGTATCAGGATTCTCTGTTAATTCACTTTGTTCCTGTGTTCCATCTATTTCCTGGTTTATTTCCTGATCAGCTTCGTCATTCATCTGTTGCTGGTTCTGATCCGTCTGACTACTTTCCATCGATTGTCCTTCTTCAGTAGCCGCATCATTGGCTGCAGATACACTTATTCCGGAAAGTATCATACTCATAATACATATGCAGGCAATGAATCTTTTTTTACTTTTCAAATTTTCTTCCTCCCTTTCTTCATTTTTCCTAATTATAACACAGTTCCATAACAAGCGAAATCCTTTATTGCAACAGAAAAAGTCATTTGAAATATGGATACTTCATACTTCAAATGACTTTTCTTTCATATACTAAAGCTCTCTATCTTACTTCTTTATAAATGTTTTTTCTGTACTTCCAGGTGCTGCTCCACCTTTTTCCACCAGTACGATCTGAACAGCTTCCAATCTTTTCGCAAGACCTTCCGTTCCGGCCTTTTCTCCGTTCTTAGCCCAGCCAAGCCAGCCATAACTTTGTGCGTGAACTCTGTAATATACATCATATTTGTTTTTCATTTCTCCAGTCAAACGTATCTTCACTGCTTCCAGACGTTTTGCTTTACCACTGGTTCCGCTTAATTGTCCATTCTTTTTCCAGCTCTTTTCCCATCCATACGTCTGTACATGTGACTGATATTCAATGTTTCCAGATACCTTCATTTTCTGCAGCTTAATTTTTATTGCTTCCAGACGTTTTGCCTGTCCGCTGGTTCCGCTTGTTTCTCCATTTTGTTTCCAAGTCTGCCAGCCATAGGTCTGTACATGTGACTGATAAAATACTCCCTGATTAGACACATAATGTTTTTCACTTGTTCCCGGAGCTTTTCCTCCTTTTTCTACTAAATAATCTCTCGGAATCTCTAAGCCAGTAAATATAAGGCTTTCAGATTCCTTTTTT
>ERZ773162.396-NODE-396-length-52768-cov-7.063002_pt1 | contig 52768 bp, 62 predicted proteins | sample MGYA00511113_ERZ773162 | MGnify/ENA primary metagenome ERZ773162 (study PRJEB29015, sample SAMEA2737807) | human gut metagenome | biome: human gut; feature: human-associated habitat; material: faeces | place: China | collected 2012 ... | reverse complement strand
GTGCGGAAACCTGAGCATGGGAGACGAGGTTGGAGAGTGGAACTTGTGCGCAGGGGAGGGGCGAGCGGGGGTACGCGGGCGGGGAGGGGGTACAATAGACAGGTTTACACGGGAGAAATCGTTCTAAGGACTTGGAGCCTATGGATATCGCAGCGGAATCGCTCGCCAAGCACGCCGAGTGGCGCGGCAAGCTCGCCTTCGATCCGAAGATGGACATCGCCACGCGCCACGATCTGGCCGTGGCCTACACCCCCGGGGTCGCCGAGCCCTGCAAGGTCATCGCCGAGAACCCCGAGGCGGCCTACGACTATACGCTGAAGGCGAACACGGTGGCCGTCGTCTCCGACGGCAGCGCTGTTCTGGGGCTGGGCAACATCGGCCCTGCCGCCGCCATGCCGGTCATGGAGGGCAAGGCAGCCCTGTTCAAGGCCTTTGGCGGCGTGGACGCGTTCCCCATCTGCCTGGATACCCAGGACACCGACGAGATCATCGAGACGGTCATCCGCATCGCCCCGGCCTTCGGCGGCATCAACCTGGAGGACATCGCCGCCCCCCGCTGCTTCGAGATCGAGGCGCGGCTGAACGACGCGCTGGACATCCCGGTCTTCCACGACGACCAGCACGGCACGGCCATCGTGGTGCTCTCGGGCATCATCAACGCGCTGCGCCTTGTGGGCAAGGACAAAGCGTCGGTGCGCGTGGTCGTCAACGGCGCGGGCTCGGCGGGCATCGCCATCGCCAAGCTGCTTCTGTCCTACGGCTTCGCGCTCGTGACCATGTGCGACATCCGCGGCATCTTGAGCTCCTCCTACGAGGGGATGAATCCGGCCCAAGAGGCCATGCTGGCCGTCACGAACCTGGAGGACAAATCCGGCACGCTCGCCGACGCCATGGAAGGCGCCGACATCGTCATCGGGGTTTCGGCTCCCGGCGTCATCACGCCCGACATGGTCGCCTCCATGGCCGACGACGCCATCGTGTTCGCCATGGCCAACCCCACCCCCGAGATCTTCCCCGATAAGGCCCGCGCCGCCGGGGCGCGCGTGGTGGGCACCGGACGGTCGGACTTCCCGAACCAGGTGAACAACGTCATCGCCTTCCCCGGCATCTTCAAGGGGGCGCTGCAGGCCCGGGCCGAGCGCATCACCGAGCCCATGAAGCTGGCTGCTGCCGAGGCTTTGGCCGCGCTCGTCTCCGACGAGGAGCTCTCCGAGGAGTTCATCATGCCCGACCCCTTCGACCCGCGCGTGGCCGACGCCGTGGCCGACGCCGTGCGCGCGTGCGCCGCCGCCGAGCGGGAAGGGGTCTAGCAGCTGTGGCAGCACCCGCGAACACGGGCGTCTTCGTCACCTTCGAGGGGGGCGACGGCGCCGGCAAGTCGACGCAGATACGCTTCCTCGCCCGGCTTTTGGAAGATGCCGGGCGCGAGGTGGTGCGCCTGCGCGAGCCCGGCGGCACCGCCGTGGGGGAGGCCCTGCGCGCCGTCGTGCTCGACCCCGCCCACGAGGCCATGAGCGACCGCGCCGAGCTGCTCATCTACGAGGCGGCCCGGGCCCAGATCGTCGACGAGGTCATCCGCCCGGCGCTCGGACGCGGGGCGGTGGTTCTGTGCGACAGGTTCTACGACTCCACCGTGGCCTACCAGGGCTGCGGGCGGGGGCTCGACGGCGCCTTCATCGACGCGGCGAACCGGTTCGCCTGCGACGGGGTGGTGCCGGATGCCACGGTGCTTTTGGTGGCCCCCGCCTCGGCCGTGCGCTCGCGCATGGGGCGCCGCGAGGGGGCCGACCGCCTGGAGCTGGCCGGCGACGCCTTCCACAGCCGGGTGGCCGTGGGCTTCGAGCAGATCGCCGAGGCCGACCCGGCCCGGGTGAGGACGGTGCTCTCGCGGGTACACCGCGCCGACACGTTCCGCGCCGTGCTGGAGGTGGTGTCTCCCGTGCTACCGGAGGCCGCCGCGGCGCTGGCCGGCGGGGCGGATCTGGATGCCCTCGTCTCACGGGAGATGGCGGCCAAGCGCGCCGAGAAGGAAGCGAAGGCGAAGGAGGGCGCCCGTGGCTGACGCCTTCGAGAACATTCTGGGACAGCCCAAGGTGCGCGAGTTTCTGCGCGCCTCGGTGGTCTCGGAGCGGGTGACCCAGGCCTATCTGTTCGTGGGGCCGGCCGGCTCCAACAAGACCCAGGCCGCCTATGCGCTCGCCCAGGCGCTCATGTGCCCGAAGGGGCCCCGCGGGCCGCGGGGCGGTTCCTGCGGCGCCTGCGACCGCTGCGGGCGCATTCTGCGGCGCAAGCATCCCGACGTGCGCTATTTCGCCCCGGCCGGCGCGAACGGGTATCTGGTGGAACAGGTGCGCGAGATCGTGGCCGACACGGCGCTCTCTCCCATTCAGGCCGACAAGAAGATATACATTCTGGATCGCGTGGATCAGCTGGGCGCGAGCGCCGCCAACGCGTTCTTAAAGACGCTGGAGGAGCCGGCCGACGACGTGGTGATGATCCTTCTGGGTCGCACCCGCGAGTCGGTGCTGCCCACTATCGTCTCCCGCTGCCAGGTGGTGCCCTTCCGCCACATTCCCGCCTCGGAGGCCGCGGGCATCGTGGCCCAGAACACCGGCGCCGATCCCGCCCAGGCGCGCCAGGCCATCGAGGCCTGCGGCGGCTCCATCACCTCGGCCGTGGCGTTTCTGCGGGCGCCGGGAAGCGAGCGCCTCGCCTTTCGGACGCGGCTCTTCTCCGATTTGGCCATGCTTCAGCGCGCCGACGACTGGGATGTGGTGGAGATGGCCCGCGCGCTCGTGGAGGCGTCGAAGGCGCCGCTCGACGAGGTGCGCGCCTCCCAAGAGGCGGAGCTTGCCGAGAACGCCGACTTTCTCGCGAAATCGGCCATCCGCCAGATAGAGGCGCGCAACAAGCGCCAGCTGTCGGCGAAGACCTCCGAGTATCTGCGCCAGACGACGGCCATGGTTCGCTCGTGGCTGCGCGACGGGCTCATGGTGGCCTGCGGGACGCCGGAGCTGGTCATCAACACCGATGTGCGCGATTCGCTGGTCGCGCTGTTCTCCGGCGCCGATGCGGCGGTCATCGCCGCAGCTTGCTCCAAGGTGGACGAGTGCGAGCGGGCGCTGGCCTATAATGTATCCCCAGAAACGTGCTTGGACACGTTGCTGTTCGACGTAAGAGAGGTTGTTCATGGTTCGGGTCGCACCGATTAACTTGACCTTCAACCCCCGGACGCTATGGTTCGATCCGGGCGATTTGGATATAGAGAAGGACATGCCCGTGGTGGTGCGCACCGCCCGGGGCACCGAGTTCGGCATCGCCGCGAGCGAGGTCATCGAGGTGTCCGAGGAGCAGGTGCGCGCGCTGAAGAGCGCCCTGCGCCCCGTGGAGCGCATCGCGACCGAGGAGGACATCGAGCAGGCGGCCGAGATGGAGCGCGCTTCCGCCGAGGCCCTGCCGGTGTTCAAGGAGATGGCCCGGGAGTACCACGAGGACATGCACCCGGTGTCCGTGGAATTTCTGCTCGACGGCGACAAGGCCGTGTTCTACTTCGAGGCCGAGGAGCGCATCGACTTCCGCGAGCTGGTACGCAAGCTGGCGGCCCGCTTCCACGTGCGCATCGACATGCGTCAGATCGGCGTGCGCGACGAGGCCCGCATGGTGGGCGGCATCGGGCACTGCGGCCAGGAGCTGTGCTGCAAGCGGCTCGGCGGCGAGTTCTGCCCCGTGTCCATTCGCATGGCCAAGGAGCAGGGGCTCTCGCTGAACCCCCAGAAGATCTCGGGGCTGTGCGGGCGCCTCATGTGCTGTCTGCGCTACGAGTTCGACGCCTACAAGGACTTCAAGGGCCGCGCTCCCAAGCTGAACGCCACGGTGCAGACGCCGGCCGGGCCTGCCAAGGTGGTCGATCACGACGTGCCGCGGGAGATCGTGTCGCTGAAGGTGGAGGGGGAAAAGCCCGTGAAGGTGCCCCTGTCCGACTTCGATCCGGCGCCCGAGGGTGCTACGCGGCCCAATGCCGTGGGGGAGGAGGCTTGGGAAGAGGCGACGAGCGATCGCGGGCTCATCGGCGGCGAGGCGCTCATCTTCTCGACGAGCCAGTTCACCGGGGCCGACAAGCTGGCCGAGGGCGCCAAGGTGCGCCATACCGGCGGATCGCGCAAAGGATCGGGCGAGGCGGGGCGCTCGCGCCGCAGCGGCTCCGAGGGCCGCGGGCGCGGCAGCTCGCGCTCGGCGGGGGCTCAGGCGGCGTCTCCGGCCCCGGCCGCCCCGCCCCGCAAGCGCCGCCGCTCCACGAAGCTGTCGGCGGCCGACGACGGGCGCGGTTTGGAGCGCGTGTCCACCTCCCGCGAGGAGGGCGCGCGTGGCGAGGGAGCCGCATCGCCGAAGCCGCGCCGTCAGCGCTCCGGGACGGCCTCGCGGCCCAAGGACGGGGCGCGACCCAAGGACGGCGGGCGCAGCCAGAGCGGCCAGGGCGGCCAGGGGAAAGCGCAAAGGGCCAAGGGCTCCCAGGGCCGCTCTCGCTCCGGCCAGGGCGACGGCAAGTCCAAGGGCGCCTCGCCGCGGCCGGGCCAGAAATCCTCGGGGCTGCGGGCCGAGCAGGGTAGTGCGTCCCGGGGCGAGGGCGCCAAGGCGGACGGGGGCGCTTCCAAGCCCCGGCGCCGGCGCCGCTCCCGCAAGCCCAAGGCCGACGGCGGCGCGGGCGCGGGCGCGGGCGCGGGCCAGCAGCCTGGCGGCAACGGCGGCAACGGCACCGGAAACTAGGGAGGCACCTCACTCATGAACGTGGACTACGCCCTGCTCACCGATCTGTACCAGATCACCATGGCCCAGGGCTACTGGGACGCCGAGAAAGCGGGCGAGGAGGCCTGCTTCACCATGTACTTCCGCGACTACCCCTTCAAGGGGGGCTACGCGGTGGCCTGCGGCATGGCCCAGCTGGCCGACCTGGTGGAGACGTTCCGCTTCAGCGAGGAGGACATCGCCTATCTGGCCTCGCTGGACGCCCCGGCCGGCGGCCCCTTGTTCGATCCGGCCTTCTTGGAGTATCTGCGCGATCTGCGCCTGTCGGTGGATATCGACGCGGTGCCCGAGGGCACGATCGTGTTCCCCCACGAGCCGCTCGTGCGGGTCACCGGCCCCATCATGCAGTGCCAGCTCATCGAGACGGCGCTGTTGAACATGGTGAACTTCCAAACGCTCATCGCCACCAAGGCTGCCCGTGTGTGCCGCGCCGCCAAGGGGCGCCCCGTGGCGGAGTTCGGCCTGCGCCGGGCCCAGGGCCTAGGCGGCGTGTGGGCATCGCGCGCGGCGGTGGTGGGCGGCTGCGCCTCAACCTCGAACGTGCTGGCCGGCAAGCTCTTCAACATCCCGGTCTCGGGCACTCACGCCCATTCTTGGGTCATGTCCTTCGATGACGAGCTTACCGCCTTCCGCGAGTACGCCCGCATCTTCCCGAACAACTGCATCCTTCTGGTGGATACCTACGATGTGGAGCAGGGCATCAGGAACGCCATCACCGTGGGCCTGGAAATGCGCGAGCGCGGCGAGCGCCTGGCCGGCATCCGCATCGACTCGGGCGACCTGTCGTGGCTCTCGAAGATGGCCCGGCGCATGCTGGATGAGGCGGGGCTTACCGATTGCGGCATCGTGCTCTCGAACGATCTGGACGAGTACACCATCCAGTCGATGCTGGAGGAGGGGGCCGACGTCATGTCCTTCGGCGTGGGCACGAAGCTGGCGAGCGCCTATGACCAGCCGACTCTGGGCGGCGTCTACAAGCTGGCCGCGGTTCGCGCGGGCGAGGATGCCCCTTGGACGGCGCGGCTGAAGATCTCCGAGTCGGCCGCCAAGCTCACCACCCCGGGCGTGCTCGACGTGCGCCGGTACTACCAGTCCGACGGCCGCATCGCCGGCGACATGGTCTTCGATGTGAACGAGACGCCGGATGCGCGGGAGGTCATCGTGGACCCCATGGACGATTTGCGCCAGAAGAACCTCTCGGGCCTGCGCTTCGAGACGCTGCTGCGTCCTTTGGCCCGTGCCGGCAAGGTGGTGCTCGCGCCGGAGGACCGCAGCGCCATGGCCGCCCGCGCCCGCGCTTGTGTTGGTTTGGAAACCCTTGACGAAACTCAGTTGCGCATGCTGAACCCCCACACCTATCCTGTTGGTCTGGAGCTGGGCCTCAACGAGCGCCGCCGGGCGCTGGTGGCCGAGCTGCGACATATTCTATAGAGAGGACGCTCTATGGCGAAATGCCACCTGATCATCGATTCCTGCTGCGATCTGCCCGCCTCGGTGGTGCGGCGCCCAGGCGTCACGCTCATGAAGTTCCCCTACACCGTCGACGGGGGCACCTTCGAGGACGACCTGTTCGAGTCCGTGTCGGCCGAGGCCTTCTACGGGGCCATGCGCAAGGGCGCCGAGCCCTCGACGGCCCAGGTGACGCTGCAGACGCTCACCGACACGTTCACGGCGGCGGCCGAGGAGGGGACGCCGGCGGTGTACCTGGCGTTCTCCAGCGGGCTGTCCGCCTCTTTCGACGCCGCCTGCGTCGTGCGCGACCAGGTTCTCGCCGAGCACCCGGACTTCGAGCTGCACATCGTGGACACCCATTTGGCCAGCGTGGCCGAGGGGCTGCTCGTCTACGAGGCGCTGGTGCAGCACGAGAAGGGCATGTCGGCCGCCGAGCTGGCCGCTTGGGCCGAGGAGGCCCGCTGCTTCGTGAACGAGGAGTTCATGGTGGACGACCTGGAGGCCTTGCGCCGCGGCGGCCGCATTCCCGCCTCGGTTGCCGTGGCCGGTGCCGCCCTGGATGTGAAGCCGCTGCTCGTCATTGCCGAGGACGGGACGCTGTCGTTGGTCGGCGTGGCCCGGGGGCGCAAGAAGGGCATCAGGCAGCTGGCGGAGTACTACAAGAAGAACGTCGACGACGCCGGTCAGGCCCATGTCGCCATTGTGGGCCACGCCGACTGCCCCAAAGATGCCGCGCGTTTGAAGGAGGCCCTGGAAAAGGAGGCGCCCGGGCTTTTGTGTCTGGCGTGCAACATCGGGCCGGTCATCGGGTCTCATGTGGGCGCCGATATGCTGGCCGTGGTGTTCTGGGGCCATGACAAGCGCGAGAACCTGTCCGTGGCCGATCGCATCGCCCGCAAGGTGAAGGGAGACAAGTAATGGCGAAGTCGTACGCCTACGTGGGAGCCCCGTCGTTCATCGGGGCCGTGGAGGGGCGCCTGGCCGACGCCGGCTTCTCCCGAGTGTCCGATGTCGCCTCGGCGGACATCGTGGTGACGTTCGCCACCTCCGGATCGGCGCTGGAGGACTTGTACTTCGGCGACGAGGGGCTCGTCACGACGGCGGCCCCGGGATCCACGCTGGTGGACTTGTCGGCCGTCACGCCGAACTTCGCCCGTGAGATCAACGCCGTGGCGACGGTGAACGACCTGGTCATGGTAGAGGCGCCGGCGACGGTGCGCTCGCTGGTGGCCGCCGATGCCTTCGCCCGCGAGAACCTTCTGGGGCCGGTGGCCACCGAAGCCGAGCTGACCGATGAGGTTCGCCGGCTTCTGGACGCCATCTTCGGGGAAGTGGTGGAAGTGGGGGCACCGGGCCGTGCGCAGCTTCTGCGCAACACCCACACGCTGCCCTTGGCCGCCGATCTGGTGAGCGCCATCGAGGCCGTGGCCTTGGACGATGCCTCGGCTCGCTCGGTGGGGGTGCTGGACGCCGACCAGATTCCGCTGTTCAGCCCCGTCTCCGCCGATCCCGTGGTGCAGGCCGTGCGCCAGCAGCGCTACACCGGCGACTACACGGCCGAGATGCTTCTGGCCGAGCTGTCCGCGGCGCTCATGGCCGCCGACGACGCCGAGGTGATCCTGCCCGGTGTGGAGGCGACCATGCACCTGCTGGAGCTTCTGGTGGTCATCGGGGGAGCCGATATGGCGCCGGCGGCGTTGTATCTGGTGTACCAGGACGAGGCGGCCGGGGCCCGGGCCGGGCTCGACTGGACCCGCGCCGAAGTGGCCTATGGGCACCCTGCCTCCGAGGAGGACGAGGACTGGAGCGCCTACGACGACGAGGACGGCTGCGGCTACGACCACTTCCGCGAGGATCACGACTACGACGACTATGACGACTTCGCCCCATATAACGACGATTTCGATTACAGCTCCAATTAGCTGTGACTCGCCAGGGCCGGGGCTGCGGGATACCTTGATTCGCTCAGACAGTCCTCGCCCGGCGGAAATGCCCACCGGGCATTTCCGTTCGCTGCGGAACTCGCTCGGTCAAGGCATCCCGCATCCCCTCTGCACGTTGCCATCGTCGTGCGAGTTATGCCCCCGGAGGTGCGGGGCCGATCGGGCGGCGGGGGAGCGCGGGGTTTGCGGAGCTGCGGGCGAGGTGCTCGTGGCCCGGGCGGCGCTGCACTTCTGGGAGGAGCCGCCGATCTCCGGCGAGGACGGCAGCGGCACCATCTTCTTCTCCGGCTGCCCTCTGCGCTGCGTCTACTGTCAGAACGCCTCTATCGCCCTGGGCGAGGCGGCCCGGGCGATCACCGTCGAGCGCCTTGCCGTCATTATGGGCGAGCTTGAGCGCGCCGGGGCGCTGAACATCAACTGCGTGACGCCGACGCACTTCGCGCCGCAGATCCGCGAGGCGGTTGCCCTGGCCCGCGAGCAGGGCGTGGCGCTCCCGGTGCTGTGGAACACAGGCGGCTACGAGACCGTGGAGGCGGTGCGCGACAATATCGGCTTCGTGGACGCCTACCTCACCGATTTCAAGTACGCCGACGGCGAGCTGGCGGCGCGCTACTCCCGTGCCGCCGACTATCCCGAGGTGGCTCTTGCGGCCCTGAAGGCGATGGTCGAGGCGACGGGCGCCCCGCGCTACGATGAGTTCCGCGGCCAGGAGCGCCTCGTCTCCGGCGTGGTCGTCCGCCATCTCATGCTGCCCGGGGCCCTGGAGAACTCCAAGGCCGTGGTGCGGCTTCTGCACGAGCGCTTCGGAGGCGATATCCGCCTGTCGCTCATGAACCAGTACACGCCGGTGATCGCCCGGGCCGCTGATGCGGGTGATGCGCGGGCCGCCGCGGCTCTGGTCGCGAGCCCCGAGCTGGGGCGCGCCGTGCCCGATTCCGAGTACGAGGAGCTGCTGGATTTCGCTGACGCGCTGGGAGTGGAGGACTACTTCTGGCAAGAAGGGGGAGCCGCTGAGGAGAGCTTCATCCCCGCCTTCGACTTCACGGGCGTGTAGCGCCTAGCTGTCAGCAGCATGCGAAAGTATTAGCCGACTTTTGGCTCAACGGTCGCATGAACTTCTCCTCTGCGCGCGTTTTCGACCGTGCACATGGTGTACGATAGCAGAAATGCCCCATTGCGGCCGCAGCGTCGCGATACGCCGTCGCGTGCGGCGCGGATGCCTTCGGGTGCCTCGCTGAAAGGAGAAGTCGTGGTCAAGATCGTCACCGATTCGGTCGCCTCTATCCCCGCCGAGGTGGTGCGGGCGCGCGATATCGAAGTCGTCTCGCTGTTCGTGAATCGGGATGGTCGTGAGTACCGCGAGGCCGACATGGACGTCGATGCGTTCTACGAGGATATCGCCGACATGATCGACAATCCGCCTACGTCGAGCCAGCCCTCGCAGCATGCGATGGAGACGATTTTCGAAAAGGCGGCGCAGGCGGCCGATGAGGTGCTCGGGGTTTTCATCTCGTCGAAGATGTCCGGAACGTTCGAGGGGGCGGTGCGCAGCGCTCGGGCCTGCAAGGAGCGCTACAAGCAGTTCCGCTGCACACTGATCGACTCGACGTCGAACTGCGGCGACGAGATGTTCGCGGTGCTCGATGCATGCGATGCGCGCGATGCGGGCGGCGATCTGACACGGTGCGCGCAGGCGGCGATTGATTCGGTCGTCTCGTCGCGGTTCATCTTCGCGCCGGAGAGCCTTGCTTTTTTGAAGGCGGGCGGTCGCATTGGAGGTGCGTCGGCGTTGCTCGGCGGTCTGCTGCAAATCTCCCCCGTGCTCACGGTGGCCGATTGGGAGACGGCTACGTTGGCGAAAGTGCGCACGTGGAAGAAGACGCTGGCGCGTATGGTCGATATCTTCAAGGAGGATATCGATGCGTGCGGACTCAAGCGCGTGGTGGTGCACTACATCGGATCAGCGGCCCCCGCCATCAAATGGGCGCGCGAGGCTATCGAGCCGGTGGTGGGACACGCGGTGGAGGTGCTGCCCGTCAGTCCGGTCATCGGCGTGCACGTGGGGCCGGCGGTGGGGATTGCCTACGAGTGCGAGCGTCCCGTGCCCGGCAAGCTGACCGCCCCGACCGGCGAGCTGGTATTCAGCTTGTAGGGCTGTCGTCGCACCGGCGGGGATGTTTGCGCGGCCGCGGCTCACCCGCGCTCAGCGTAGCGCGGTGCGCAGGGCGGCAGGGCTTTCCTGCAGCTCGGTGAGGTTCTTCCAGAAGCGCTTGGGCATGAATTGACGGCGCAGCTCCGGGTGGTAACGGGCGTCGATGGAGACGCTTTTGTAGAAGGTGCGCCAGGCCTCGCTCATGAGGGCCTCGTCGGCGGTGCGGTCGGGCAGCGCTAGTTCCAAGTCGCCGGCGCCCTCGGTGTTCACCAGCTGCCAGTCGCCGCCGTCGTAGACGCCGGCGAGATGGTGCACCTCGTCGTAGATGATGAAGGGCTGCACGCCGAGCCGTTCCACGAAATGATCCATGATGAGCGGCACCACCGAGGCTTTCGGGTTCACGCGGGCGAACCATACATCGGCTCCTTCGCCGGCGAGGTGCTGGAAGCGCACGAACTGGCGCATGTGTTCGCATTCCTGGCCGACCGAGCGCGAAATGCGGAAGAGCCGCTCTACTGCCGGGTGGGTGATGTCCGAGAAGGCGCGACCCCGCTGCTTGGGGCACGGCCCCATGCCGCCGCGGCCTGCGCAGGAGGCGCGCTTGCGGCAGTGTTCGCATGCGCGATGCTTCTGCTCGTCAACGGCATAGCGCACGAAGCGGTAGACCGCCGTGCCCGCATCCGGCTCGTCCGAGCAAGCGGCGCGGGTCACCGCCAGGGCTGCCGCGCGGCCGCACTGGCGGCGCAGGGTGCTCATGACGCGCAGGGCCCGGTCCTGGTCGGTGGGGATGAGCGCCACGCGCTGGCCGAGACGGGGCTGCAGGCGCTCTTCCGGCGCGACATCGGTGGGACGCTCGTGACGCTCGTAGGCGGCGAAGACGGCCGAGAGCAGCCCTTCCAGGGAGCCGTCGTAGGCGTAGGCCACCTCGTCGTAGATGTCGGGAGGAGGGGAGGGTGTCGCAGGGGCGCCCTCCGCGTATGCGTTCGGGATATGCTTCATGACGCCCACCTAGGCCACCGAGAGCAGCGGGCTGTCGAGCGTTTTGCGGCCGTCGGCGATCGAGCGCTCTGCGACCGATGCCGGCTCGGTTGCGGCCGCTTGCCGCCCGGTCGCCGTCCCGGCCGCCTCAAGGGCCCGGCGCTGGGCGGCGAAGGCGACCTCGCGGGCGGTTGCCGCATCGGGGCTCGCCTCGGGCAGTACGGGCGGTACCTCCACGGTTTCGAAGAGGCTCATCTGGCCAGCTGGGGCGCGGTCGGCGCGGCGCCCATGGCGACCGCCGTCGATAGGGGCCGAAAGCCGCGCGTGCAGGGCCTCGCGGGAGAAATCGACTCCCGATCCGCCCCAGGCGCCGTTCATGGTGATGAAGTAGCGGGCCCGCTTGTAGGCGATGCCGAGCTTTCTCAGCTCCGCCTCGCCGAGGGTGGACTGCCGTCGTGCCCGACAGATGAGCTTCGCCCCGCGCACGCCGATGCCGGGCACGCGCAGAAGGGCCTCCAAAGGCGCGCTGTTCACCTCCACGGGAAAGAAGTCCAGGTGGTTCAGAGCCCAGTTCGCCTTCGGATCGACATCGGGGGCGAGGAAGGGGTTCTCCTCGTCGATGATCTCGCTCACGTTGAAGCCGTAGAAGCGCAAGAGCCAGTCGGCCTGGTAGAGGCGGTGCTCGCGGTTCAGCTGCACGGCGTCGGTGGCGGGCAGGAGCGGATCGGGCACGACGGGGAGGTAGGCGCTGAAGAACACGCGCTTCAGCGACAGGTGGGTGTACAGGGCCGCCGACAGGTTCAGGATCTGGTAGTCGCTTTCCGGGGTGGCTCCGACGATCATCTGGGTGGACTGGCCCGCCGGCGCGAAGGCCCGTGCCTTCCGGGCGTTCTTCTTCGTCAGGTATACCGTAGTGCGCTTCTTCGCCAGCGAGCGCGATTCCGCATCGTCGGCGATGGAGTCGCAGATATGCCGCATGGGGGCCAGGATGGACGCACGCGACTTGTTGGGGGCCAAAAGCCCCAGGCTCTGCCGGCTCGGCAGCTCCAGATTCACCGAGAGACGGTCGGACAGGCGCCCCAGCTCGTCGATGAGCTCCACCGAGGTGCCGGGGATGGCCTTGGTGTGGATGTAGCCGCGAAAGCCGTACTCCTCCCGCAGGATGCGCAGGGCCTCGATCATGAGTTCGGTGGTGCGATCGGGGCATCCGGCGACGCCCGAGGAGAGGAACAACCCCTCGATGTAGTTGCGACGGTAGAAGCCGATGGTGAGGTCGGCCAACTCGCGAGGCGTAAATGCGGCTCGGGGTGCCTCGGCGTTGCTCGCGCGGTTCACGCAGTAGCAGCAATCGTAGACGCAGACGTTGGTCATGAGCACCTTGAGCAGCGTGACGCAGCGCCCGTCCGGCGTGAACGAATGGCAGCATCCCGCCTGGGTGGCCGCGCCCAGCTGTCCGGCCTTGCCCGCGCGCTGAACCCCGGAGGAGGTGCAAGCCACGTCGTACTTCGCCGCATCGGCCAGAATCTCCAGCTTCTCGATGACGTTCACCGCGCAACCCCTTCCAACCGCCAGCCCTAACAGGCACACTTGTTCGCCCGAATGAATGTACGCTATACTACTCGAATAGATGTTCGCGTGTCAATAGAATTGGGAGGTTAAGGGGGATGGTAGCGTGATGCCGAACGGTATTCTCCTTGCCCAAGATCATTTTACCGGTGTCAGTAAAATGATTGCGTGCCTTTCTCTCCAAAGGATTTCGTCGGCTCTGCGGAAACGGGTGGGGAAATCGGGTATCATGTTCGGCGCAGGAAAGACGAGGGAACTCCTCACGGATGAAAGGGCGGCTATGGAGGCTTACAAGCGCGAGTTCATCGAGTTCATGGTTCAGAGCGACGTGCTGAAGTTCGGCGATTTCACGCTGAAGAGTGGGCGCAAGTCGCCGTTCTTCATGAACGCGGGCGCCTATGTGACCGGCGAGCAGCTGCATCGGCTGGGTCTGTACTACGCCCAGGCCATCAACGACAATTTCGGGCTGGACTTCGATGTGGTGTTCGGGCCAGCCTACAAGGGCATCCCCTTGGCGGTGGTGACGGCCATGGCGCTTCAGGAGCTGTACGGCAAGGAGGTAAAGTACTGCTGCAACCGCAAGGAAGTGAAGGACCACGGGGCCGACGCGGGCAACCTGCTCGGCGCGGAGCTTCACGACGGCGACAAGGTCATCATGGTGGAGGACGTCACCACTTCGGGCAAGTCCATCGACGAGACCTACCCTATCTTGAAGGCCGCTGCCGATGTGGATGTGCGCGGGCTCATCGTGTCGCTCAACCGCATGGAGGTGGGGAAGGGCGGCGTCACCACGGCCCAGAAGGAGATCGAGGCGAAGTACGGCTTCCCGGTGGCCTCCATCGTGTCCATGGCCGAGGTGAAGGAGTGCCTGCACAACCACGAGGTGGCCGGACGCGTCGTGATCGACGACGATATCGCGGCCGCCATCGACTCCTACTACGAGCAGTGGGGCGCCAAGGAGTAGGGAATCTGCGGTTGCAACTTCCCTAAATCGGAGCGTTGTCGTACAATGGGCCGACGCGGAACGGCATCGATGGGGAGGGTCGGCCGTTCACGCGCTCGTCGCCGGTGTGGCTCAACGGTAGAGCAACTGATTTGTAATCAGTGGGTTGCGGGTTCGATTCCTGTCACCGGCTCCATGTTTTACCAGGTCAGAGGTTTATAGCCTCTGGCCTTTTCTCTTTTTTGGACACTGAAGATACTGTTTGGTATCCAACGGTGCCCAGGCTGGTGGCCGGTCGTCTCCAGATGTTTTTCCGATTCTGCCTTCGAAATGCCACTTTGGCCTAGAAATGGTTGATGGACAAGAGACGGTTTGTACATTTCGGGGCTGAAATGGCAGAAAAGTGCCAGTTGAAGATAGAAATGTACAAGACGTGGAAAATGGGGCGCACATTTCGGGGTCGAAGTGGCATTTACCTGGCAGAATCTGGCGTCCGGGCCATCCACGAAGTTCGTGCGCTCTGCTATCATGGCTCGGGAACGTTTGAGAAAGGAAGCGCGCGAGTTTATGGCAACGTACATCGCCCATTATCAGTCGCCGAAGGGTTCCTACGAGAGAGAGCGCGGGCTGTTCGAGTTCGAGAGCGACGCACGGGCCGGCACCAAGGCCAACGCCCACGATGCGCGCATGAAGATGCTGGAGCTGTTCGGCGCGAGCGCGGTGTCGTGGACCATCGAGAAGGTGGAGCGCGCCGGCGCCGCTCCCGCCGAGAAGCGGGAGAAGACCACCGACGGCCAGCTGGCGCTGGACTTCCGCCCTCCCAAGCCCGAGCGCAAGCGCAAGCATTCGAAAGGATATTGGTGATATGAAGAAGAAGCACCTGAAATTTCTGAAGCAGCTGGTGGAGACTCCCTCGCCGACGGGCTTCGAGGAACCGGCGGCGTCTCTCGTGCGCGAGAGGCTCGCCGATGTGGCCGACGAAGTGGCCACCGACACCATGGGCTCGGTGCGCGCGGTACTCGAGGGCCGCGACGCCGGTGCGCCCTCGCTCATGCTGGCGGCCCATATGGACGAGATCGGCCTCATGGTCACCTACATCTCCGACGAGGGCTTCCTCTCCGTGGCCTCTTTGGGCGGCGTGGACGCGGCCATCCTGCCCGGCATGCGGGTCGACGTGCACACCGCTTCCGGCACCCTCCGCGGCATCGTGGGCCGCAAGCCCATCCACCTCATCGAGCCGGACGAGCGCAAGACGGTGACGCCGCTCTCCTCCCTCGTTATCGATTTGGGCATGAAGCCCAAGCGCGTGAAGAAGCTTGTGCGGGTGGGCGACCCCATCACGTTCGGCGTCGGATTCGAGCGGTTCGGCGACGACATGGCCGTCTCGAAGTGCTTCGATGACAAGTGCGGCGTGTGGATCGCCTGTCGCGTCATGGAGAAGCTGGCCCGCGCCGGCCGCGCCCCGGGCGACTTCATCGCCGTAGCCACCACTCAGGAGGAGATCGGCACCCGCGGCGCCATGACAAGCGCCCATGCCGTGAATCCGGACGTGGCGCTCGCCTTCGACGTCACCCATGCCACGGACTACCCGGGCATCGACAAAACGAAGTACGGAAAGATCGTCTGCGGGGCGGGCCCGGTTATCGCGCGGGGGCCGAACATCAACCCCGTGGTGTTCGAGCGCCTCGTGGCCGCTGCCGAGGCGGAGGGCATTCCGTACCAGCTGGAGGCCGAGCCGTCGGTCACCGGCACCGACGCTCGGGCCATTCAGGTGACGCGCGGGGGCATTCCCACGGGCCTCATCTCCGTGCCGCTGCGCTACATGCACACTCCCACCGAGGTCATCTGCCTGCGCGATTTGGAGGCCACGGTGCGCCTCATCGCCCGCTTCGCGCAAGACCTCGCCCCCGACACGAGCTTCGTGCCGGGGCTGGGCGGCGCGGTGACCGAGAATGCGGAAGGGAAGGCCGCCGATGCCGATGCCGATGCCGATGCGCCCGACGCTTCCGCCGCACCCGAGGAGGCGTGAGGGCCGTGCCGAAGCGCGAGGAAAAGACCATCGCGAAGAACCGCCGGGCCTTCCACGACTACGAGATCTTGGAGACCTACGAGGCCGGCATCGAGCTGACGGGCACCGAGGTGCGCTCGCTGCGAGAGAACAACTGCCAGCTCACCGATTGCTTCGCCCTCATTCGGAACGGCGAGGTGTGGCTCAACAACGTGCACATCTCGCCGTACTCCAACGGCAGCATCTTCAACCCCGACCCCGACCGGCGCCGGAAGCTCCTGCTGCACAAGAAGCAGATTCGCTACCTGGACGCGAAGGTGGCCGAGAAGGGCCTGGCCATCGTGCCCTTGAAGATGTACTTCAACGAGGACGGCCGGGTGAAGGTGGAGCTGGCGCTGGCCCGGGGCAAGAAGCTCTACGACAAGCGCGCCTCCATGAAGGAGCGCGACACCAAGCGCGAGATCGACCGCGCGCTGAAGGAGCGCGTTCGCTAGGCCGGGGTCTGCGGGGCTGCGCCGCGCGCCGGCGTCCGGTTGCGCCACCGCCTTCGCTCGGTGTCTGCGGGCTGCACGACCGGCGTCGCGCCTTGGCACGTTCACGCTCGGTCAACGAAACGGCGCGGGAGGGCCACGGCGCGGGAAGTCGTGGCATCATAGGTTCGGCGGGCGAGGTCGCCCGCGCACGTACATCACGAGGTTAGGAGTCTGGCAATGGGTCTTGACGAAGAGCTTGAGAGCATGGAAGAGGTCGGCGAGACCGATGCCGAGTGGACCGACCAGGAAACAGAGCTGGAAGACGCCGAGGACGACGAGGACGCCCTCTTCGACGCCGATGAGGAGGATGCCGCCGAAAGCGACTTGGAGCACGCCTACGACAGCTTCATGACCGACAACGAGGCCGACTACGACGGCTGGGATCCCGACGAGGTGCCCGAGGCCATCCAGGCCGAGGAGGACGCCGACATCCTGCACTCGGAGGGCTATCACATTGAGGAGGAGCCCGAAGAGGAGAGCGAAGTCATCGAGATGGAGATCGAGGACGGCGATGTCTATGCGGTGATCGTCGACGAGCACGACAACGAGATCGGCTTCATCTTGCTCGACGAGGACGGCAACGAGCAGGAGTACTACTACGTCGACGAGGACAACGACGGCGACGGCGTGCGCGTGGAGCGCACCTCGGACGGCGATGAGTTCGACCTCGGCATCAGCCGCGAGGGCGTGGCCGCCGCCACCAGGGACGTGAACGCCATCTACAAGGACGGTGTTCAGGTGGCCGCCGAGCTGAAGAGCACCTTCGACGAGATCTCCGATTCGCTGAGTTTCCTTAAGAAGAAAAAGTAACGGCGACAAGGCGCTGTCGAAACGACAACGGAGACGGCCTGCATCGGCGAACGTCGGTCATCGGGGCCTACCATGGATGGGAGCGATCGGTTGGGTCGCTCCCATTTCGTCGTTAGGAGATCATTATGTGCACGGGCGTTCGTTTTGCCGATGCAGCCGGCAACTTGTATTTCGGCCGCAACCTCGATTGGTGCGAGAGCTACGGCGAGGGCGTGGTCATCACCCCGCGGGGGGCGTCTATCCCCACGCAGTTCCTTGGTTCGCTGAGTCCCGAGCATGCCTGCGTGGGCATGGGCATCGTCGTGGGCGGCGTGCCGTGCTACTTCGATTGCGCCAACGAGGCGGGACTCGCCATCGCCGGCCTTAACTTCCCCGGCTACGCCCAGTTCGCCGAAGCTCCCGAAAAGGGAGCGGTGAACGTGGCGGCCTACGAGTTCCCTCTGTGGGTGGCGGCGAGCTTCTCCACGGTGGCCGAGGTGCGCAAGGCGCTTAAGGACGTTGTCATCGTGGCCAAGGCGCCCAGCGAGGGCTATGGCGTGGCCCAGCTGCACTGGCTGGTAGGCGATGGGAAGGAGTCCATCGTCATCGAATGCCAAGCCGACGGCATGCACGTGTACGACGACGGGCTGGACGTGCTGACCAACCAGCCGCCCTTCCCCTGGCATACCGAGAATGTGCGTAACTATATGCATATCGAGACCGCGCATCCCGAGCCGGTTGCGTGGACGCGCGACACCCTGCGCGCGTTCGGCAGCGGCGCGGGCATGATCGGGTTCCCGGGCGGCTACGATCCGGCCAGCCGCTTCGTGCGGGCCGCTTTCCTGAACGCGCATTATCCCGCAGAAGAGGGGGAGGCCGCCAATGTGACGCGCCTGTTCCGCACGCTTGAGGGCGCGTCCATGTGCAAGGGCGGCGCGCAGATGGCCGACGGTCGCTTCGAGTACACGATGTTCTCCGACGGCTACTCGGCGGCCACCAAGACCTATTACTGGTGCACCTACGACGAGCCGGCGCGCCAGAGCGTGTGCTTGGACGATTACGACCTGAACGGCGCCGAGCTCATCCGCGTGGCGGCCTAGCGCCACGGCGCCTCGGCGGCTCGGGCGTGTCGGGCTGACGGGGCCGATGGTGCGGCTCTTGACAGGAGCGGCGCGCCCGCTAGAATAAATCGACAACCCTTAAAGGGGGCGACTGGTTTCGACATGGTAAGTTCGAAACGAGGAGCAGGCCGTGGTCTCCTCGCCACGCTAAACAGGGGTACCGTCAAGTTAATTGGCAAAAACACTTCTAAGACCGGCTACTACATGCCGGCCGCCATGGCTGCCTAACAGCAGTTCTGGTGATCACCGACCCCGGTGCTTCCCCGAACCGGGCAAGGTGTCATTTGAGGGGAATGCCCTGCGGCACGTAGTCGGTATGGCCGCGGGAAAGACTGAACCGACTAGGAGCGGCCACGTTGGTCTGCGAACCGATCCGCTCCGAAGCCCGATCGCTGACTAAGCCTGTAGCGCCTTGTGGACAATTTAGTATGGACCGGAGTTCGATTCTCCGCGCCTCCACCAAGCATCTTGTGCACTGATTTGGGTAGTTTCCCCAGGTCAGTGCACTTTTTTATTTTTCGAAATTGTGTGTAGGAATTGTGAAATTGGCTAGCCATCGGCTGCTATTTTCCGCTATTTTCCCCTGTTTTCCGCTGCTTTTAGCCAATAAATAGCCAATGAAACGGCCCCGAAATTTGACAGAACGGCAAATGTGTGCATACGAGAAGAGGGCCCCGGAGAGCCCTCGGAGGAGGCGATGGGAGTAGGCGCGCGTCAGATCGACGGGACGGCCCCCATGCCGCGCGCCACGTCCAGGCCGCAGGGGCGCACGTAGCGGCGCAGCGTCGTGTTGACGTCCGCATGGCCGAGGATCACCGACAGGTCGGCCACCGCGCCGCCGGCGTGGATGTAGGACGTGGCGAAGGAGTGGCGCATGTTCTCGATGGTGACGGGGGGCACCTCGCGTCCTGTGTCCGAGCACCAGCGCAGGAAGCGCGCCCAGCGGTGCTGCGCGGTGGACGGCGATATGCGCGCGCCGGACGACCCCAGGACGAAGGGGCCTCCGGGGTTGCGGGCCAGCATCGGGAGGCGCCGCCGGAACGGCTCGGTCATGGGCAGCAGGCGCTCGCCCCGGTCGGTCTTGGTGCCCTTCAGGTTGTTGCCGCCCTCGGCGGCGGAGGAGGGCGTGTACGCCTGGCGCACCAGCACCGTGCCGGCGCGCCCGTCCACCTCCGCGTCGTCCAGGCCGTAGCGCTCCTCGGGGCGCAGCCCCATCAGCAGGCCCAGGAACGCGATCTTCATGATGGAGTCGTCGCCGTAGTCCTCCACGGCCGCCAGCAGCGGGGCCATGTCCGCGAAGGTGGTGACCACGATGCCGTTGTCGCGCCTCTTCCCCGGGGGCGGCATCCGGTAGCGCGCCTCGGCTGGGTTGGAGATTATGAGCCCGTCGCCCTTCGCCTCGTTGAGGATGGTCTTTAGCAGCCCCAGGGCCTTGCGGGCCACGGACTCGGTGGCGCAGCCGTCCACCATGCGCTGGATGCGCGGGCGGTCGATGTCGCGGATGTCGACGTGCTCGAAGGCGGGTTTCAGGCGCAGGCGCAGCTCGCGCTCGTAGGTGGCGCGGCTGGACGCCTCCAGGCCGTCGCAGGCGGGCCAGAAGGTGCCGTCCACGTACTGGCCGAAGGTGCAGCGCCCCGAGCGGTTGCGCATGCCGTCGCGCAGCGCCACGAGCTTCGCCTGCTCCACTCTGGCCTCCGCTTTGGTGCGGCACGTCACGCAGGTGCGGTCGGGCCTGCCGTCGCGCGTGAAGCCGACGTACTCGCGCACGTCGTAGACTATGGTGCCGTCCGCGAGCGCGCGCTCGGTCACGGTCATGGTACAATTCACCCTGCCTTCCGATTCGTCGGTGGGTATCTCGTTCGGGGCCCCGCGCAGTCCGCCAAGATAGAGCGGGGCCTCTTCCTTCTACAGGTCCACGTTCACGAGCCACTGCATGCCCTGGCACGTGACAGTGAACGGGCTGCTTCCTGGGTCGTGTGCGAACTCGTGGTCTATGGGCGAGAACGTTCCCCAATTAACTCCCTGAAGCAGCTCGGGATGGTCGCGGAGAGCGTCCTCGCCCTCCTCTGACAGCTCCGCCCTCGTGCCCGCCGCGCCTACCGTGGTAAGCCTCACGAAGCGCCCCATGGCCTCCGATCGGCCCTCGACGAAGGCCTCCAGCTGATCGGTGTCGACGTCGCCGTCGCTGAAAAGGATGACCTTTCCCTTGTCGCGCAGGCACGCGAGCATGACCTTCTGCCAGTACGGCTCGGAGGCGAGCGCCGCGCAGTCGGCGTCGCAGCGGCGTCGGTACTCGATATCGGCGCTCATCTCCGCGAGCATGGCCTCGCCCTCGCGGTAGCTCTCGATGCACTCCTCTGCCGCCCGGCCGAGCCTGCCGGCCATGCCGGGAGTCTCGCGGATGCGCCTCTCGGCGATCGGCGCGAGGACGAGCTTGCCGCCCACCTCCAGGACGAGCCCGCGCGCGACGAGGTAGGGGCGGGCCTCCTCGACGCCGGGCGACCACGGATCGTCGGGAGCTATGGCGGCGCCCGCCTCGTAGAGGCGGGACAGGAGGGCCGCGACGGGGCCGTCTGCGGCATCCAGGACGGCGGCGGTCGCCGCTTCCTCGTCCTCGTAGGGCGCGAGTCTCGCCTCGAGTTCGGCGATGCGCCGGACGTCCCCGGATCGGCCCCTTTTGAGCACGGGGATCGCGATCGAGCACGCGACGCCGGCCCCCGCCAGGGCGGCGAGCGCGCTCGAGAACACGAGCGCGGCGGGGCTGGCCGCGAGCTGCCCGGCGATCCAGTCCCCTATCAGCGCCGACAGCACGGCTGGCGCGAACACGGAGCCGACGATGCCGCCGGCCACGATCCCGCCGAACCTGGCCGTCGAGTCCCAGAAGTCCGGTTTCCCCTTCTCGCTCATCTAAGCGCTCCTCTCCTCGGCCTGAACTCCAGCAGATGCGGGCCTATCTTTTTCGATGCGCGTGTCAGGCGACCCGCTCATCAGCCGCGCGGACTCCACGAGCGCGCCGCGCCCCGCGCTGTTCATCGACTCGAAGTAGGCGTTGAGCGCCTCCTGGCCGGGATCGGCGAAGGCGGGCCTGGGCCACTCCCTCCCCGCCAGCTCGTCCAGCGTGCACTCCAGCGCGTCTGCGAACTCCCAGGCTTTTTCAAGAGTTAGGGATGTGACTCCCTGCTCGTAATTCGTATATGTGCGAGCGCTCATTCCGATGCTATCAGCGAAGGCCTTGGCGCTCTTAAAGCCCCTATCTTTTCTTATTCTCTGGAGCTGCGTTTTCATGTGGCGCCTCCTTTCGTAGCGAGATTTTACCTAATTCAGAGTAAATGAACAAGAATTTTCTCAAAATTGCGTTGACTTCGGTAAAATATCGGTTAATATGCTAGATGCTTACTCGAAATTAGAGTAAAAAACAGAAGGGAACCAGCCATGAAGATCGAGATCGGCCGCCGCGACGGGCGCGGCTGGGTGCACGGCACCACCGACGAGGGCCACAGCTTCGACGCCAAGGTGTACGACGGCCCCAGCGTCCACGGCGTCCCCACCGAGCGCTTCCCCGAGGGCGGCAGCGTCTCCAAGATGTGCGTCCGCGACTCCGAGGGCCGCGAGGTGTGGGCCTGGGACCGCGGGCCGTGCTACGGCGAGACGGTGCCGCACTACGCCGAGGCCGCCGCCGCGATCGCGTGGGCCCTGGAGGAGAAGTTCTGCGAGGGAGGCGAGCGGGAATGAGGTTCGCGGGAGTCTCGGCGCTCTGCCTCGGCGGCGCCATCGCGCTGACGGGCCTCGCCTTCCTCGCCATCGGCGACGCGGGCCAGGGCGTCTCCAGGCTGCTGGTCGGGTTCTTCGGCGGCGGCCTCGGGGCGGCCATGGCGGCCATCGACGGACTGAGGGGAGGTGATGGCGAGTGATGGACGCGGTTCACGTGGGCGCGACGATCCGCGCCGAGCGGGCGCGCCGCAACCTGACGCAAGCCGAGCTGGCGGAGGCCACCGGCATCGCGCAGACCACGATCGCCGGCTACGAGCGCGGCAAGAGCGGCATGAGCTTCGAGAACGCCCTGGCGCTGGCGGAGTTCTTCGGCATGGGCCTGGACGAGTTCTCCGGCCGCGCGCCGCGACAGTAGGGGCGCGCGGCCCCGCACCTTGAAAACCGAATGGCCGATTCCGGGCACGCTGGCCGAAAAGCGACCCCGGGCATCTGAGAGCCGGATGCAGCGCAGCGAAGTTAGGAGTTTGTATGGCTGGTGTCTATAAGGGTCTCACGCTGAAGCTGGAGGCGGATTCGAGCGCGTTCCGCAAGGAGATCAAGAGGGCGCGCCGATCCGTCGCGAAGTTGAACGACGAGCTCCGCGAGACCGTCGGCCTCGTCAACCTTCTTCGGTGTACGGAGTGCCGCACCGAGGACAGGAGCCCCCGATAGCCTCTGCGAGCGCCATGTCCGCCGAGTAGCCGCACCGGTCGCACTCGACCGTGACCTCATCTTCGACGGACAGCTCGACGAAGGCGGGGGCCGACGCCGCGAGGTCGTCCAGGGCGGCGCAGACGTCCTTCATGAAGTTATCCGCATCTGTAATCTTGTTTCCCATGTTCACCTCGTTTCCCGCTGCGCTGCATCCGGTTCTCAGAAGAATATCACGCCCCCGTAGCTCAACGGACAGAGCGCCGGCCTCCTAAGCCGGGCGTCCGGGTTCGAGTCCCGGCGGGGGCGCCATTTCCGAGGAGAAAGGAAGCCCGTATGGAGGAGATAAGGACCTTCAAGCGGGGCGGCGCCAGCGTGCGCGCCGTCATGGTCGAGGGCGAGCCCATGGTGCTCTTCCGCGACCTGTCCGCCCTGTGCGGCTACGCCGCCAACACCGGCAGCGCGCGCTACTACTGCGCCGAGCCGCCGACCTACGTCCCCGTGGACAACGAGTACGGCTCGCAGACCATGCGCGTGGTCGGCGAGGCCGACGCCTACCGCCTGGTGACCTCGCCGGCGAAGAAGTACGCCGAGGAGCGCCGAAGCGCGGGCCTGTGGCTGTTCTGCGAGGTGTTCCCCGAGATGCGCCGCCTGCACGCCGCCGGCGAGGCCCCGGACGCCGACGCCATGGACGAGCCCGCCGGCTTCGTACGGCACGCCCCTGCCCAGGAGCCGCTGTCGATGGCGGAGACCGAGTGCCCGCCGCCCTCGGCCGCCGCCGAGCCGCCGTGCCCCGACGCCGCGCGCGTCCTCATCTGCAAGCTGCGCAACGCGGCGCGGGAGAGCGGCAACAGCGTGCGGGCCAACGCGCTCGCCGACGCGCTGGCCGTGATGGACGGGGCCGCGTGATGTGCGCCGAAGAGGAGCGGGAGGGCGTCCCGCTGTACGTGAGCATCGCGGAGGCGGCCAGGATCGCCGGCGTGTCCGACGAGATGATGCGCGCCTGGGCGAACAGCTCGCCCGAGCACATCCCCTACATCCAGAGCGGGAGGAAGAAGCTGATCCGCGTGGCGGGGATCGCCGCATGGGCCGAGAAGATGGAGGCGGCATGATGCCGAAGACAGGGAAGGGGGCGCGGCCCGAATGCGTGGCGGCTTCGCCGCGCCCCACAGTTGCCGACCGCAGAGCGGCCGACGAGATTGTATCACGCGCGCTGGGGTTCTGCGGCCTGGTGCTGGGCGGGACCGCCGCCTGGCTCGCGTGCTGCGCCCTGGGCGACGCGCTGGCGAGGCTGGTCGCATGAGGGCCGTGCTGGCGGTCGACGGCCTCATGAAGGGCCTGAACGACTGGCGCGACGCCATCCAGAAAAGCCCGCACGCGGGCAACGACATGGCGCGCGCGGCCAAGAAGCGGATCGCCGCCCTGGCCCGCGAGCAGCGCCTCCCGCGCTTCGAGCGGCCGGTGGTGGTCACCTTCGACTGGTACGAGCCGAACCTGCGGCGCGACCTGGACAACGTGGCCGGGGCGGGCCAGAAGTGGGTGCTGGACGGGCTCGTGGCCGCCGGCGTCCTGCCCGACGACAACATGAGGCACGTGGTGGGCCTCATGCACTGGGCGCACATCGACCCGATGGAGCCCGGCGCGATCGTCACCATAACCGACGAGATACCCGACAAGGAGGAATAGATGGAACTCAAGGAGATCGAGCTGGCCGCCATGTGGCCGGATCCGAACAATCCCAGGAAGAACTTCGGCGACCTGGACACCATGGCCGACACGTTCGAGCTGGACGGGTCGCCGCGCCCGGGCGAGCCTATCAACCCGCCCGTAGTGGTGCCCGACGGCGTGAGCGCCCGCGGGCAGATGTACCGCATCATCGACGGCGAGCGCCGCTGGCGCGCCATGACGAAGCGCGGCCAAGTGGAGCGCTGCCTCGCGGTCGTATGCGATTCTGCCGACGAGGCTTACGCCATGGCGGCGATGCTGGCCACCGACGACAAGGCTCAGCTGACCGACGCGGAGCTGTCGCGCGGCGTGCAGCAGATGCTCGCCGTCGGCGTGGCCCCCGAGGAGGTGGACAAGGCGGCGCGCCTCAAGCGCGGCACCGCCCGCCGCGTGGCCAAGGTCGCCCGCGAGGGCACCGAGCAGATGAGCATCGACCACCTGCTCGCGGCCGAGGAGTTCGACGACCCCGACGACCGCAAGAGGGTGCTGGACGCCCCCGAGGACGACTCGTCGTGCGGCTACCGCAGCGTCGCCCGCAAGATAGAGGAGGCCAACAAGAGGGCCGCCAAGGTCGCCGCACTGCGCGAGGCGTGCGAGGCCGCCGGCGTCCCGCTCGCGGAGACCGCCGAGGATGCCAACGGTGAGGGCCGGTCCTACCGCGCCTGCGCGTACGCCGACCGCGTGGCGGAGGTGTTCGCCGGGCAGCCCGACGGCACGGTGGGCTGGATCTGCGAGGAGAACTGGTACGGCCCCGAGGTGCGCTTCTACGGCCCCGCCCTCGAGGGATCCGGAGACGATCCCGAGGAGGCGGCGCGCCGCGCAGAGGAGGAGCGGACAAAGAAGCTCATGGCCGACGCCCTGGCGTCGCGATCGGCGTGGCTCGCGCGCCAGATGGTCGAGCGCGAGGACTTCTGGGTCGACATGATGCCCATCGTGGAGGCCCATTGCAGAGTCCTCGGCACGTCGCCTAACCCGTACGACTACGGCGTGAAGAAGTGGCTGGAGGAGCAGGGCATGGCCGACCGGCTCGTGGAGACCGGGCACATCGTGCGCGCCTTCCTATCGCTTGGCTACGATCCGCTGTGGACCAGGTATGTGGACGGAGACCCGCGACCGAGCAACAGCGCCGGGAGCTGGCTGGCGCTCGGCGACGCCATGGGGTCGATCGGATACCGCCCCGCCCCCGACGAGCAGGAGCTAGCGGACATGGTGCGAAAGGCCATCGAGAAGTACTCGGAGAAGGAAGAAGAGGAGGAGGAAGAGGATGACGACAACGACGACGAGTAGCGTCAAGATCACGGCCCTGGAGGCCGAGAACGTCAAGCGCGTGAAGGCGGTGGCCGTGGAGCCGGCGCCCGACGGGCTCACCGTCATCGGGGGCCGCAACGGTCAGGGCAAGACCACGGTGCTCGACGCCATAGCCTGGGCGCTGGGCGGCGACCGCTACCGCCCGAGCGAGCCGCATCGCGAGGGCAGCGTGCTCGACCCGCGCCTGAAGGTCGAGCTCTCCAACGGCATCACCGTGGAGCGCTCCGGCAAGAACAGCTCGCTCAAGGTGACCGACCCCTCCGGCAAGCGAGGCGGCCAGCAGCTTTTGAACTCGTTCGTGGAGCAGCTCGCCATCGACCTGCCGCGCTTCATGGAGTCCACGAGCGCCGAGAAGGCGCGGACGCTCCTGGAGGTCATCGGCGTGGGCGACAAGCTGTACGAGCTGGAGGCGCGCGAGCAGAGCGCCTACGAGAAGCGCACGCTCGTGGGCCAGCAGGAGCGTCAGAAGCGGGCGCTCGCCGAGGAAATGCCATTCGACCCCGACGCGCCGGAGGAGCCGGTGAGCGCCGCCGACCTGATCAAGCGGCAGACCGACATCCTGGCCCGCAACGCCGAGAACCAGCGAAAGCGCATGGAGGCGGCCGAGGCGTCGCGCAGGGTCGAGGCGCTGACCGCCGACCTCGCTCGCATCGACGAGCAGATCGCCGACCTCAAGTCCCGCCGCAGCGCCATGGTGATGGATCTGCAGGACGCCACCGAGACCGCCGCCATGGCATCCAAGACGGCCCAGGAGCTGGTGGACGAGGCCACCGACGAGATCGAGGCGTCCATCGCGGAGATCGACGCAGTGAACGGGCGGGTGCGCGACAACCGCCGCCGTGCCGACGCCATGGCCGAGGCCGACGCGCTGAAGGCCGAGTACGACGGCCTGACCGATGAGGTGGAGGCCGCCCGAGCCGAGAAGATGGCGCTCCTGGAGGGCGCGCCGCTGCCGCTGCCGGGGCTGTCGGTGGAGGCCGGCGAGCTGACCTACAACGGCCGGAAGTGGGACGGCATGAGCGGGTCCGACCAGCTGCGCGTGGCCACCGCAATCGCTCGGGCGCTGAAGCCCGCCTGCGGCTTCGTCCTCGTGGACAAGCTGGAGCAGTTCGACCCGGCGACGCTCGCCGAGTTCGGCGAGTGGGCCGCCGGCGAGGGGCTGCAGATCATCGGCACCCGCGTGGCCACCGACAGCACGTGCCAGATCATCATCGAGGACGGCACGAGCTACGCCCAGGGCGGAGAGCCGGAGGCCGCGCCCGGCGCGGATCCCGACGAGCCGACGGCCGACCGCCTGGAGGCCCTCTACGGGCCGGACGCCCGAGCGGAGAGGTGGGTGATCTAGATGGCGCTCAACATCACGCGGGGAGTCGTCCCCAAGGCCCAGAAGGTGGTCGTGTACGGCCCCGAGGGCATCGGCAAGACCACGCTGGCCGCGCAGTTCCCCGACCCGCTGTTCGTGGATGTGGAGGGCGGCAGCGCGCATCTGGACGTGGCCCGCGCCGAGGCGCCGAGGTCGTGGGCGGCGCTCCTGTCCACGGTGGACGCCGTGCGCGCCGATCGCCCCTGCGCGACGCTGGTGATCGACACCGCCGACTGGGCCGAGCGCCTGTGCGCCGAGAGCATCTGCGCGAAGCGGAAATGGGACTCCATCGAGACGCCCGGCTACGGCAAGGGGCACACCGAGCTGGCCGAGGAGTTCGGGCGGCTGCTGGACAAGCTGACGGAGGTTGCCGACGCGGGCGTGAATGTGGTGCTCGCGGCGCACGCGGCCATGCGCAAGTTCGAGCAGCCCGACGAGGCGGCGCCCTACGACCGCTGGGAGCTTAAGCTCCAGAAGAAGGTCGCGCCGCTCGTCAAGGAGTGGGCCGACGCGGTGCTGTTCATCAACTACAAGACGATCGTGGAGACCGTCGGTGAGGGCTTCGCCGCGAAGGGCAAGGCCCGCGGAGGCAAGCGCGTCATGTACGCGAGCCACCACGCCTGCTGGGACGCCAAGAACCGCTGGGGGCTGCCCGACGAGTCGCCCCTGTCGTTCGACCTCGTCGCGCCCCACGTGACCGATATGCGCCAGGCGGTGCCGGCAACAAAAAGCGTTGCCAAACCGCTTTGCCAACAAAATCCGTTGCCAAATCCCGCGCCGACGCGCCCAATGGACGCGCCCCCCGCGCCGTCGCGCCAAGCGGGCGCGCCCGCGCCGAAGGTGGTGGGGCCGGGCCAGACGATCACCTACGGCGCCCAGGGCGCGACGGTCGCACCGACGGCGGAGCCGGAGACGCCCGCCATCGCCGGCAAGCTGCCGCCGCAGTGGGATCGGGTCGCGCAGCTGTGCGCGGCCGACGGCTACACGTGCGGGGAGGTCATGGCGGCCTCCGTCATGCTGGGGAATTTCACGCCGGAAACCCCCGCGGAGAGCTACCCCGCCGATTACCTGGACGGGTGCGTAGCGGCCAACTGGGAGAAGTTCAAGCAGCACATGGACAAGGTAAGGGCCGAGGAACCGGTGCCCTTCTGAGAGAAAGGAACGAAGCATGGCAGATAGCAACGACATGGGCCAGGAGCTCGACTGGGACATGGGCGAGGTGTCCGACGAGGGCGCGTTCGTCCTGCTGCCCGCTGGGGTCTACGCCTTCGGCGTCGAGAAGCTGGAGAAGGAGCGCTTCGAGGGGTCGGCCAAGATGGCGCCGTGCCCGCGCGCGCACCTCACGCTCTCGCTGATCGGCGCCGACGGCTCCAGCGGCACCGTCCACGAGCGGATTATGCTCAACACCAAGATGGCCTGGCGCATCGCGCGCTTCTTCCAGTCACTGGGATACCAGAAGAACGACGAGGGGAAGGTGCCCGTGGCCTGGAACCAGGTCGAGGGAAAGAGCGGATACCTGGCGCTGAAGGTGCGGGAGTACCCCAAGAAGGACGGCGGCACCGGGCAGAGCAACGAGGTGGACGAGTGGCTGCTGCCCGGCGACGAGCGCATCGCGCGGGCTCTGTCGTCCCAGCAGGCATCGACCGCCCAGCCCGCGGCGCCGATCCAGGCTGCGATGCCTGTGCCGCCGCAGCCGGCGCAGGCCCAGCATCCGGGCTGGAGCGTGTAGCATGGCCGGCATGACGCTGCGGCCATACCAGGCGCAGGCGGTCGATGCCGTGATGTCGGAGTGGGGCGAGGGCCGGCGCAAGACGCTGCTGGTCCTCCCCACGGGCTGCGGCAAGACCGTGGTCTTCGCCAACGTGGCCAAGCGGGTGGTGGACGCCGGCGGCCGCGTGCTGGTGCTGGCGCACCGGGGCGAGCTTCTGGACCAGGCGGCCGACAAGATCATGGCCGCCACGGGCCTGGGCTGCTCGGTGGAGAAGGCCGAGCGCACCTCGGCGGGCGAGTGGTTCCGCGTCACCGTCGGCTCCGTCCAGTCGATGATGCGGGAGAGCCGCCTCAAGCGGTTCGGCCACGGCGACTTCGACGCCATCGTCATCGACGAGGCGCACCACGCCGTGTCGGACAGCTACGGCGCGGTGCTCGACTGGTTCCCGGACGCCGACGTGCTCGGCGTGACGGCCACGCCCGACCGCGCCGACCGACGCAACCTCGGCGCCGTGTTCGACTCGGTGGCCTTCGAGTACTCGCTGCCGGCGGCGATCCGCGACGGGTACCTGTGCCCCATCAAGGCGCAGACCGTGCCGCTGTCCATCGACCTGTCGGCGGTGCGGCAGTCGGCCGGCGACTTCTCGGCCGGCGACCTCGGCACGGCGCTCGACCCGTACCTGTACCAGATCGCCGACGAGATGGTGGCGGCGGGATGCATGGGGCGCCGCACGGTGGTGTTCCTGCCGCTCGTGGCCACCAGCAAGAAGTTTCGCGCCATCCTGGAGTCCAAGGGCTTCCGCGCGGCCGAGGTCAACGGCGAGAGCGAGGACCGCGCCGAGGTGCTGGCCGACTTCGACGCCGGGCGCTACCAGGTGCTGTGCAACTCGATGCTGCTCACCGAGGGCTGGGACTGCCCGGCGGTGGACTGCGTGATCGTGCTCAGGCCCACGCGCTCCAACGGCCTCTACCAGCAGATGGTGGGCCGCGGCACGCGCCTGTCCCCGGAGACCGGCAAGACGGAGCTTCTGCTCCTGGACTTCCTGTGGCACACCGAGCGCCACGACCTGTGCCGGCCCGCGCACCTGGTGGCGTCGACGCCGGAGGTGGCCGAGGCCATGACCGAGCGCCTGGCGGCGGCGGGGTGCCCCGAGGAGCTGGAGGCCGTGGAGCGCGCCGCGTCGGCCGACGTGGTGGCGCAGCGCGAGGAGGCGCTGCAGAAGGAGCTCAAGGAGATGCGCACCAGAAAGCGCAAGCTCGTGGACCCGCTGCAGTACGAGATGAGCATCGCCGACGCCGACCTGATGGGCTACGCGCCCTCGTTCGGATGGGAGATGGCCCCGGCCTCCGACAAGCAGAGGGCCGCGCTGGAGCGCGCCGGCATCCTGCCGGACGCCGTGGAGTGCGCCGGCAAGGCGTCGCTCATCCTGGACAAGCTGGCGAAGCGCCGCGCCGAGGGCCTTTCCACGCCGAAGCAGATCCGGTTCCTCGAGCAGAAGGGCTTCGTCCGCGTTGGCGAGTGGCCCCTGGAGGCCGCGAGCGCCATGATCTCGCGGATCCAGGCGAACGGCTGGCGCACGCCGGGGAACGTGGACCCGGCGACCTACGCGCCCCAGGCGAAACTTCAGATGTAGACGACGGGCCGCCCCCGCGGGCGGCCCCTTCTCCCGAGGAGGAAATAATGGAAGAGATGACCGCGAGCGAGATTCTGAGGTACAACGCCGACGACAACTGGTCGGCCGGCGTCGCGGGAATCGCTATGGCCTTGGATGTCGAAGAATACAACGGCAGGGTGTTCGAGCTGCTCGCCAACAAGATCGACATCGAGCTGGCCGAGGCCAAGAAGAAGGCCGCGTATTCGACCGACAGGCCGCTGTCGGAGGTGATGGCCCACTACACGGGCCTGTACGCGAAGGGCGCGGAGCCGATCGGCGACTGGCTCGACCGCTGGTTCCTCCCGCGCCCCCGCTTCGAGGACGGCGAGCCGGTGCATATCGGAGACAAGGCTGAGCACCCGTACACAGGCGAGACGTGCACGATTGACTGCATCAACACGTTCAATGGTTCCTATTGCCTCGGGTTCGTTGATGAGCGCAGCGCGTCATTGCTCGACAGAGAGCGCGTCAAGCGCCCCGCCCCCGAGGTGCTGGGAGCCGACGGGCTGCCCATCCTTGCGGGCGAGACGGTGTACAGGCTGAGCGACGGCGAGCGCCTTGAGGTGCTTCTGTCGCACGGCTCCACACCTGAGACGCGCGAGTACGTCGATTGCTGCGGCGAGCTTGAGCTTCCGTCCAACCTCACCCACACCCCTCCCGACACCCAGGAGCGCATCGACGAGGACGCGCGAAAAGACCAATTCGAATACTGGCAGTGTCGTGAACACGAATGCGACGAGTGCCCCGCTGAGATCGAAGGCATGAGCCCGAAGAAGCGTTACGGGTGCAACGATTGCTGTTCTGCCATGACGCTCGACCTGCTGCGCCGCCAGCGCGAGCTGGACAAGCGGACGGGAGGCGCGGAATGATGCCGTACCACGCCGTGAGCTTGTCTGGCGGCAAGGACTCCACGGCCATGCTCCTCATGATGCTCGATCGCGGAATGCCGATTGACGAGGTGGTGTGGTTCGACGGAGGTTGGGAGTTTCCGGAGATGCACGACCACATAGCCCTCGTCGAGCGGAACACGGGCGTATCGGTGACACGGCTCAAGCCGGAGAAGTCGTTCGACTACTGGATGTTCGACCACGTGCGAACCAGAGGCAAGTACAAAGGTAAGGCGGGATGGGGCTGGGCGAGGCCCAGGGCCAGATGGTGCACGAAGATCAAGACGAGCACCATAAACGCCCACTTGCTGAGCAATGCAGACGGCAGAGAGATCGTTCAGCACATCGGTATCGCGGCGGACGAGACGCACCGCTGCCGAGGGCTTTCCTACCCTCTCGTGGATTGGGGCGTGACCGAGGCAGATGCCCTGGCCTACTGCCTCGACAGGGGATACGACTGGGGCGGCCTCTACGACGCCAACAAGCGCGTGAGCTGCTGGTGCTGCCCGCTCCAATCTCTGGACGCTCTGCGTGCCCTGCGAGCCAGCCATCCCGAGCTGTGGGCCGATCTGCTTGACATGGACGAGAGGTCGTGGAACGACTTCCACATAGGATACCCAGCGTCGAAGCTTGACGAGAGGTTCGCGAGAGAGGAATTGCAGATTAAGTTGCAATTTTTGAATGCGGGCGATATGGGCGCGAAGGGAGGCGATTAGCCATGTGCAAGTACTGCGAGGGAGTGCTGGGGCGACGCGATGGTCGACAACGGCAGCTTCACCGTGCGCATTATGCCTTAGATGGCCGGCTCTCAATCGACTACGAACACGGCGGCTGCTGCCTCAACGACATCTACGATTACTGCTCGATACCCATCAGCCACTGCTCCATGTGCGAGCGCGACCTGAGGGGAGGAGAGCGATGATCAAGGTAACCATAGACGCCGGCAACGGCGAGGTGGAGGAGGTCGAGTGCGACGGCATTGTGTGCGGGTGCGTCACGCGGGGCGAAGTCCCTACGAGCCTGTGTGTCGATACGCACCGCAGCGGACTCGAGACATACGAAGAGATGCGCAGTGTGCTCGGCGCCATGGGCGCTGCTGTATACGTCAATATGGTCGAGCAAGCCAAAGGGGGAGAACGATGAGCGATGAGCTGAAGCCCTGCCCGCACTGCAAGAACGCCAGAAACATAAAACTGGTCGAGTACAGGCCAAACTGCTCCGGTGCCGTTGTGTGCGGCCAGTGCGGTGCGAGAGGCCCTAAGGCGAAGAACGACCACAAGCGGAGTTGGAAGGAGAAGGCCATCGAAGGGTGGAACACCCGCGCCGAGCGCACGTGCCACATGACCATGTGCGACGACGACGGAGACCTCCCCGCGTATTACCGCGCCTACAGGTGCGATGCCTGTGGAGAAGTGCACAACCGAAACAAGTACGACTATTTCAACTTCTGCCCGAACTGCGGCGCGAAGGTGGTGGGCTGAATGAGCGAAGTCGAGAAAGTGTGCGGAAACTGCGCCAACCACTGCCGCACGAGCAAGTACGGTAGCAGGGGAGGCTCCGTGAAAGGATGCCGCCCCGAGGTCATGGCGTGGAGGAAGAGCATCGAGGGAGCGCGGCTGTTCACCCGCGACTACAAGGGATACGGCCCGCGCCACCGTTGCCACCGTCCTGATGACTTCGCCGCGAAGGAGGCATCTTGCTAGCCTGTGCCGCCCTGGCGGCGGTGCTGGTGCCCCTGGGGCTGGTGTTTTGCATGTCGATTGGCGAGATTAGGAGGTGCCGATGAACCGCAGGAAGATGGCCCGCTTGATCGCCCGCGAGATCGACTCCCGCGGCTCCATGGCCGAGTTCTCCCGCGAGAGCGGCGTCCCGTACCACACTGTCAAGCACCTGTGCGAGGGCACCCGCGTCACCTTCGGGGCCGTCGAGCGCGTGTGCGGAGCCCTGGGCCTGAGGATGAGAGAGCTGGTGCGCGCCTGCGAGGCTCCGGCCCCGGAGCCTGAGAGGCGCTTCGCCGGCCGCAGGGCGCCGCGAATCCCCGTGTACGTCGACGGGCGCCGCTACGCATCCGTGAGCGCGGGGGCGATGGCGGCGAACGTTGACAGGAGCACCCTTTTGCGGGCCTTGGAGCGAGGCGACAGGGCGCTCAAGGTTCCGTGGGGATGGGTGCCGATAGCGTACGCCGATGAAAAGGAGCCTGAGGACGAATGAGGAAGCAAGTGGTGCGGCCGATAAACGTGCCGATGCCGGGCGCGCGCCAGTGCGCGATGCTCGAGCGGCGCGTCTTCGGCCGCAAGGCGAGAAAAGGGAAAGGAGGTGACGGCGATGGGCGCAAAGGCGCTTCTCGACGCGCTTGAGTCCATAGATCCCGCGACCCTGGAGTACTCCGAGTTCGTGGAGATCGGCATGGCGCTCAAGCACGAGGGCCTGCCCTTCGAGGCGTGGGACGCCTGGGCCGCCCGCGACGCGGCCCGCTACAAGGGCACCCTGCGCCGGAAGTGGGACGGCTTCTCCGACGCCAACGCCGCCGGCGCCCCCGTGACGGGCGGCACGCTCGTGCAGGCCGCCCGCGACCGGGGCTGGGAGCCGCCGCGCGATGTGGGCGAGGCCATGGGCTGGGACGACTCGGAGGTGTCCGCGTCGCCGGAGAAGGGCGCCCCGCGCCCCCGCGTGGTGGATCCGACGTGGGTCGAGGGCGCCGAGATCGAGGAGCCCGGCGAGGGCTGGGAGGGCTGGCGCGACCTGGCCGCCTACCTGGAGGCCGTGTTCGAGCCGGGCGAGACCGTGGGCTACGTCACCGAGGCGTGGGACAAGGACGGCCGATGGGTGCCGTCCGGCAAGGGGCCGCACGACCGCACGGCCGGCGAGCTCCTGCAGGCGCTGGAGAAGCACGGGGGCGACCTGGACGCGGCCCTGGGCCGCCCGAACCCGGAGGCGGGCGCGTGGATCCGCTTCAACCCGCTGGACGGAGGCGGCGTGCGCAACGACAACGTGGCCGAGTTCCGGCACGCCCTGGTGGAGTCCGACTCGCTGCCGGTGGACAAGCAGGTGGCCATCATCCGGGAGCTCCGGCTGCCGGTGACGGCGCTCGTGTCCTCGGGCGGCAAGAGCGCGCACGCCGTGGTGCGCGTGGACGCGAAGGACTACGACGAGTACCGTCGGCGCGTGGACGAGCTGTACCGCATCTGCCGCGAGAACGGCCTGGCGGTGGACACCCAGAACAAGAACCCGAGCCGCCTGTCGAGGATGCCCGGCGTCATGCGCGGGGGCCGCAGGCAGTGGCTCATGGGCCTGCGCCTGGGATGCGAGTCGTGGGCCGAGTGGCGCGAGTGGTACGACGAGCAGACCGACGATCTGCCCGACCCCGAGAGCCTGGCCGACGTCTGGGACGACCTGCCGGAGCTGTCCCCGCCGCTGATCGGCGGCGTGCTGCGCCAGGGGCACAAGATGCTGCTCGCGGGCCCGTCGAAGGCGGGCAAGTCCTACGCGCTGATCGAGCTGTGCGTGGCGCTCGCGGAGGGTGTCCCGTGGCTCGGCTTCCCCGTGGAGGCGCGCGGCCGGGTGCTCTACGTCAACCTGGAGCTGGACCGCGCGAGCTGCCTGCACCGCTTCCGCGACGTCTACCGCGCCATGGGGACGGCCCCCGAGCACGTGCGCGACATCGACGTGTGGAACCTGCGCGGCAAGTCCAAGCCCATGGACGAGCTGGCGCCTGCGCTCATCAGGCGGGCGCTCAAGACCCGGCCCATTGCGGTGGTGATCGACCCCATCTACAAGGTGATCACCGGCGACGAGAACTCGGCCGACCAGATGGCGGCGTTCTGCAACCAGTTCGACAAGGTCGCCGACGCGCTGGGCTGCGCGGTCGTGTACTGCCACCACCACAGCAAGGGCCTGCAGGGCGGCAAGCGCTCGATGGACCGCGCCAGCGGATCGGACGTGTTCGCGCGCGACCCGGACGCCCTGCTCGATATGATCGAGCTGCACGTGACCGAGGACTGCTCCAAGGCCGCCGCGGGGGCCGCGGCCGTGAGGGCCTGCGCCGACTTCATGGACTCGCTGCCCCAGCTGGAGGGGTGGCGCGACATCGTGGAGCCCGACGCCCAGCTGGCGGAGTGGCCCATGATCGAGGCCGCCCGCGAGCTGTGCCGGCCCTCCGGAAACGAGGGGGCGCTCATGGGGGCGGTGGAGGCCGCCAGGGCGCGGGCGCTGGCCATGACGGCGTGGCGCGTGGAGGGCACCCTGCGCGAGTTCCCGCGCTTCGAGCCGGTGAACCTGTGGTTCGAGCACCCGGCCCACGTCCGCGACGCCACGGGCGCGCTCTCCGACCTGTTCGCCGAGGGCGACACGAGCCCGGAGGCCGTGGCCGACGCCAAGGCGCGCGGGACGAGGGCGACCAAGGAGAGGGCGTCCAAGGGGCAGAGGTCGAAGGTCAAGGCGATGCGCGAGGCCCTGGACGAGTGCGGGCGGGAGGGCGTCAAACCGACCCGCGACCGCATGGCCGAGAAGGTGCAGCGGATCCTCGGCGAGGAGCTGCCGGCGTCCGGCCTCAAGAACTGGACGCGCTCGACGGCAAAGTGGTCGCCCATCCGCGCGAGGCAGAACGAGGAGGGCACCTGGGTGCTCTACGACGCGGAGCTGGAGCCGATGCTGGCGGGCTTCGGAGAGGAAGCGGGAGAGGGGGTGTAGGGGTGTAAATTCGAGCCTTTACACCCTTGAGTCTGGGGGAGGGGGGTTGTAAAGGCTATTAGCCCTTACAAGGAGGGGGGGTTGTAAAGGCTATATTAAATAATAGGGTTTACACCCTACCCCCTCAGGGGGCAGTGCATGCACGGTGGGCGCCAAGGGCGCGCCCACCTTGTGCGCGGGGGCTACAGCATGCACCGCACCCGTCGGAGGATGAAACGGACGCGGACGGAAAAAAGAGAGTTATTCTAGCGAAAGGATAGATGCGCTATGTCGAAGTCGAGCGAGAGGAAGAGGGCGCGGGAATTGCAGCGCCTGGCGAAGAAGTATCCGGGGGCGGTGGTGGCGGACAAGGCGGCGCTGCGGATGATCCTGTCCGGCTTCGTCGCGGCCATGGACGAGGGCAGCGAGGACTACGTGAGGTTCTGCGACGTGGCCATGGCGCTCGTCGGGGCCCAGAGGCCGGAGGGCGGCATGAGCGAGCAGTTCGCGACATCGCCCTACTGGACGGGCGCGGGGACGCCCGCCGACCCGCTGCGCGCCAGCGAGCACGCGAAGCTCGCCCTTGAGGTCATGGGGGTCAGGCATGGCCGCTAGCCCGGAGGGCCACGGGCCGCTCGGAATGGCCCTCGCCGCGAGGCTGTACGTGGAGCACGTGCGCGACCTCAAGCTGCACGAGATGGTGGTCGCCACCGAGCTGGCGGACGCGAGGGCCGGCGCCGTGAGGGCCCAGTCGCTCTCGCGCTCGCCGGGCGGCGGGTCGGAGCACGGCGACGACGCCGTGTTCGCGCTCGTCGAGAGGACGCAGGAGCTGCAGCGCGAGTGGGAGGCCGACGCCGCCGAGCTCGCCTCGGAGCGCGAGGAGTTCAGGCGCTGCCTCCTGCAGATGGCCGATCCTCGCCACCGCATGCTGCTGTCCATGAGGACGGCGGGGCGCACTTGGCGCGAGATCGGCGAGGAGCTGCGCTACTCGAAGAGCCAGACGCTGCGGCTCGCCGAGTCGGCCTACGTGGCGCTGTGGCCCGTCATGCCCGAACCGTGGAGGCGCCTCGCCTTTCCGGATGCGGCGGAGTGACATCGCGAAAGATGACACCAAATGACACCTCGAAACCTGATATTCTGTATCGGGGTTCTTCGGGAGAAGCGCAAGAGCTGACGAGATTCCTTACCCTCCTCGGAAGCGGGGCCGTCCAACGATTTGGGCGGCCCTCTTTCGTTCCGGGGGAGATCGGAGGCAGGTCAATGGTCGGCATCGGGTACATCGCCCGCTCGGCGATCCGCGCGTGGCGCGAGCTCGGAACGGAGACGGCGAGGGCGGCGCTGGTTGCCCTGGGCATCAGGCCGTCGGACATCGCTGCGGCTAGGACGCCGGCGGCGGGCTCCGTGGTGAGCGAGCTGCGCTGGCGCGATTTGGAGGAGTGCTTCGCCAACGCCGAGAGCCCGATGGACGGCCGGTGCGCGTAGTCTGCCGCAGATGCGGCCGCGTGCACGAGGCCGGGGCCTGCGCCGCGCCGAGGCCGGGCCCGCGCGGGCCGTCCGAGGCCCGGGCGTTCCGCGGCTCCGCCGAGTGGCAGAGGTGCAGGGCCGAGGCTAGGCGCCTCGACGGCGGCACGTGCGTCATGTGCATGGAGCTGGACGGCCTGGTGACGACCGATGGCTTGGAGGGGCACCACGTCGTGCCTCTCGGCGAGGGGGGCCTGGGGTCGGGGACCGAATCGGATCCCGACTGGGTGGCGACCCTGTGCCCTGCGTGCCACAGGCGCGCGGAGCGGGGCGACGTGAGCCGTTCTGAGCTCCTTGAGCTGATGGGGCGGCACCGGGGCCGGTTCGGGTGATCCCCCCGCCCCTCGCGGGATCTCAGGGGCCCTCGCGGCCCCCACCACCGCCGCCCCCTCGAACACACGGACTGTTTTTTACCGGTGAAATTCCGACGCGAAGGGAGGCGCCATGGGACGCCCCGCGAAGAGCGTGGGCGACCTCTCGCCGACCACGCGCATCTCCAACTCCGAGCGCGACGCCCGCGAGAGGGCGGAGGGCGCGCTCATGGGCCCGAGCGACGCGCTGGCGCCGCCGGAGTCGTGGAAGGACTCGCGCAAGGCCAGCTACTGGTTCCTCGCCGGCTGCTTCCCGGAGCGCTCGCTGTGCAACATGGACGCGCCGCTTTTGCAGGAGCTGACGCTCGCCATCGAGCGCAAGGCCCTGTACGACTCCATGATCGACGCCGATCCGCGCCTTTTGGAGGACGTGCAGGTGCGCCAGGCCCGCGAGTCGTGCCGAAAGTCCATGCGCGACTGCATGGCCGACCTCGGCATGTCCCGCTCGGCCCGGGCGAAGGTCGCGAACCACGCCGCCGCGGCGGCCGAGAAGGCGGTGTCGGTCTGGGACGCCGCCTCGAAGTGAGCGCCGAGCACCCGGCGGCCGCGTACGCGCGCGCCGTCGTGGAGGGGACGCTCAGCGCCGAGTGGGTGGACGCGGCCCCGGAGGACCTGGCGCCGGCCTACGTCAAGAAGCAGTGCGCCGAGTTCCTGCGCATGTGGGACGGGGGGCACCCCGTCTACCTCGTCGACCGCGGCAAGCTGGACAGGATAGGCGACGTGCTCTCCGCGCTCAAGATGGCCAAGGGGCCCAGGCGCGGGCAGACGGTGTCCGAGGCCCTGGCCGGCTTCCAGTGGCTCGTCATCGCGGCGCTTCTGTGCTGCGTGAGGCGCGACGACCCGTCGCGGAGGCGCTACAGGAGCGCCCTTCTGGAGATCTGCCGCAAGAACGGCAAGACGTTCATCGTGGCGATCCTGATGCTCCTGCTGTTCATCTTCGAGCCGAGGTTCTCCCGCTTCTTCTCGGTGGCGCCCGACGGATCGCTGGCACGGGAGATCAAGGAGGCGCTGGAGCCGCTGATCGAGGTGAACGACGAGGCGCTGGAGGGCGACCTCGACGTGCGCCGCGACTGGATACGCTCGAAGCGGCAGGGGTCGGAGTATCGCCCCCTGAACTACTCGACCAGCCGCATGGACGCCAAGGAAGTGGACGTCTTCGTGGCCGACGAGATCGGCGCGCTGCCCATAATCTACCCCATCGAGGCCATGCGGTCGGGCCAGCTCATGTCCGACAACCCGCTCGGCTTCTGCATCTCGACCAAGTACCCGACCACCGACAACCCTCTGGAGACCGAGGTCGCCTACGCAAAGCAGGTGCTCGACGGCGTCGTGGAGGACGACGAGCTGTTCGCGCTGCTCTACGAGCCGGACGACACCAAGGCGTGGGCGACGTCGGACGCGATCATGGCGCAGGGCAACCCGCTGCCCCTGGAGCTGAAGAGGAACTGGGACTTCATCGCTAACAAGCGCAAGAAGGCGGTTGCCAGCGAGAAGTACCGCGAGAACTTCATCACCAAGCACCTGAACATCTGCTACCAGGGCATGGGCACCGAGTCCTACGTGTCGCTCGACGCGCTGCGCCGCTGCCGCTCCGGCTACGAGCCGGACCCCGCCGGGGAGACGGTGTGGGTCGGCGTCGACTTGGCCATGACGAGCGACAACTGCGCCGTGGCGTGGTGCTGGAGGGACGCCGCGGGCAACCTGTGCGCCGCTTCTAGGGCCTTTTTCCCCGCCGACAAGATCGACGAGAAGAGCGCCGCCGAGAAGCTGGACTACCGCGCCATGGCCGAGCGGGGCTGGGCGGTCCCGTGCGGCGACATGGTGGTGAGCTACGACGATGTGGAGCGGTTCGTGCTCTCCATCGAGGATGAGACGGGCTGCACAGTCGCCGGCGTCGGGTACGACAGGTACAACTGCCGCAGCTCGGCCCAGAAGTGGGAGGCCGCGGGCCTGGCCGTCGTGGAGGTGGCGCAGCACTCGAGCGTCCTGCACGCCCCGACGAAGCTGCTCGCCGAGGCCATCGAGTCCGGGCGCTTCCGCTACGGGGAGAACGACCTTTTGGAGGCTAACTTCGCAAACGCGAGGTGCGTGTACGACACGAACCTGAACCGGTACGTGAACAAGAAGAAGTCCAACGGAAAGATCGACATGGTGGCGGCGCTCATCAACGCCGCGTGCCTCATGCAGATCGACGAGCTGGAGGGCGCCGGGGCCTTCTTCGTACAGAGCTAGGAAAGGGGGCCGCATGGGCCTTTTCGACCTGATCGCGCGGGCCGCCGACCCGCCCTCGGCCGAGCCGCCGGAGGAGCCGGGCGCGGACGACCTGCTGCTCGGCGACGACTCGTGGGCCGACGAGGGCTCCGTCATCACGCGCGAGCAGGCGCTGTCCATCCCCGCCTTCGCGAAGTGCGTCGGCACCATCGCCGACACCATCGCGTCGCTGCCCGTGAGGCTGTACCGGGACGACGGATCGGCCATCACCGAGGTCGCCGGCGACCCGCGCGCCGCCATGCTCAACGGCGACTCCGGGGACACGCTGAGCGGCCCGGAGATCAAGAGGGCGGTCGTCATGGACTTCCTCTGCTCGGCGTCGGGCGGCCACATCGTGGTGGACAAGGAGCGCTACTCGAACCGGGTGCGCAGCCTGCGCTACGTGAAGGCCGAGGAGGTGGCCTGCATCGACGCGGGGCCCTACGACCCCGTGATGAAGAGCTGCGTGTTCCTCATAGCAGGCCGCCGCTACGAGCCGTGGCAGGTGATGCGCTTCCTGCGCGCCACCCGCGACGGGCGCACCGGCACGTCGGTGGTCGAGCAGAATTCCCGGGCGCTCATGGTCGCCTTCGAGACCATGGCCTACGAGCGTGCCCTGGTGAGGCGGGCCGGCAACAAGCGCGGCTACCTCACGGCGCCCAAAAAGCTCGGCAAGGCCGCCCTGGAGGCCCTGAAGAAGGCATGGCGCCGGTTCTTCCGCTCGTCCGGCGACAACGTGCTCGTGCTCAACGAGGGCGTGCAGTTCCAGGAGGCCTCGACCACATCCACCGAGATGCAGCTGAACGAGAACAAGCAGGTCAACTCCGCAGACATCTGCGGGCTGTTCCAGATGCCGCCTGAGATCCTGACCGCCGGCAAGACCGACGGGGCCTCGAAGTCGGCCCGAGAGAACTACTCGCGGTTCTGCATCGGCCCCATCATCGCCCAGATGGAGGCGCAGTACGACCGCTGCCTCCTCCTGGAGCGCGAGAAGTCGGGGGCCGTGCGCCACTTCTTCAAGGTGGACCTGACCGAGCTCACGAAGGGAGACCCGAAGGAGCGGTGGGAGACGCACAAGCTGAAGAAGGAGGCGGGCTTCGAGACCGTCGACGAGGCGCGCAGGGCCGAGAACATGCCGCCCTTGGGCCTGGAGTACGTGAACCTGGGCCTGAACGACGTGCTGCTCGACCCCGAGAGCCGAAAGATCATCATCCCGAACATGGGCAAGTCCGTGAGCCTGGACGATTTGCCCTCAGGCGAAGGCCAGGCGACCGGAAGCGAGCCCGCGGAGGGAGGTGAAGGAAATGGAGATCAAGGTTAGGGCCGACGACACCATGGAGGTGAGCGGCTACGTCAACGCTGTGGGCCGCGAGAGCCGCCCGCTGCGCGACGGGAGCGGGTACTTCACGGAGACCATCGCCCCCGGCACGTTCGCCCGCGCCCTGTCGATGGACGGGGACAGGCGCATGCTGCTCAACCACGACGAGGGGCGCGAGCTCGGCCGGGAGTCCGCCGGCCTCGTGCTGTTCGAGGACGCCGTGGGCCTGTTCGCCCGCGCGACCGTGGACGACCCCGAGGTGGTGGAGAAGGCGCGCGCCGGCAAGCTGCGCGGGTGGAGCTTCGGCTTCCGCAACCCCGAGCAGACCGTCGAGGAGCGGGGCGGCATGCCCCACCGCACCGTCACGGGCCTGGAGCTCGTTGAGGTGTCGATCATCGACGACAGCAAGCTGCCCTGCTACGAGGCTACGAGCGTGTTCACGCGCGCCTCGGGCGACGGAGGGGCCGGCGTGCAGATCCGCGCCATGGAGGCTCAGTCGGTGAGCGTCGAGGCCGAGGATCCGGCCCCCAAGGGGCCCGACCCCGCGTGGGGCGCGAGGATCCGCGAGCTAAAGGGCGAATAGGAAGATCGAGAGAACGCAGGGCATCGGGCCGTCCGGGAGGGCGGCCCTTTTTCATGCCCGGAAAGGAAGCACATGACAACGACCATGCTCCAGCTGAAGGCGCTCAAGGAGAAGCGCAACGACATGGTGGAACAGATGAACGCCATCAACAACCGGGCCCTGGACGAGCTGCGCGCGTTCGACGAGGCCGAGAACACCGAGCTCGAGCGCCTGGACGGCGAGGTGAAGGCGCTCGACGCCACCATCGGGCGCATCGAGTCCCAGCACGCCATACTGGCCGTGCCCGACGACGTCGCGGCAGACACGCAGGAAGCGGCCGAGGTGCGCGCCTTCGCGGGCTACATCCGCACCGGCGCCACCGGCGGCGTCATCCAGCGCGCTGACGAGGCGGGGACAACGGTGCCGGCCGACGTCAACATGGCGGTCGGATCGGACGGCACGAACGGCGCCGTCATTCCGGTGACCATCGCCAACCGCATCGTCAAGCGCATCTACGACATCTCGCCGATCCTGGGCGCTTCGACGAAGTACACCGTCAAGGGCCAGCTCGACCTGCCGTACTACGACGAGGAGACGAGCTCGGTCAACGTGGCTTACGCCGATGAGTTCGCGAGCCTGGTGGCCAGCTCCGGCAAGTTCAAGAAGATCTCTCTCACGGGCTACCTCGCCGGCGCCCTGGCGAAGATCTCCCGCTCGATGATGAACGCCACCGACGTGGCCCTCGTGGAGTTCCTGGTGAACGACATCTCCGAGAAGGCGGCCCGCTGGATCGAGCGCGAGCTGCTGAACGGGACGGCCGGGAAGATCCAGGGCCTTGCCGGCGTGAAGCAGACCGTGACCGCCGCGGCGACCTCGGCCATCACGCTCGACGAGCTGATCGACCTGCAGGACGCGGTGCCCGACCAGCTGCAGCACGGCGCAATGTGGATCATGAACCGCAAGACCCGCTCGCTGGCGCGCAAGCTCAAGGACGGCGACGGGCGACCGCTGCTGCAGTACGACGTCACGTCGCCGTTCGGCCACGTGATCCTCGGGCACAACGTCGCGACCTCCGACAACATGGCCGCGCCCGGCGCCGGCAAGACCGGCATCTACTACGGCGACATGTCCGGCCTGGCCGTGAAGTTCGCCGAGCAGCCCACCATCGAGATCGCGCGCGAGAAGTTCCTGGAGCAGCACGCCATCGGCGCGTTCTGCTGGCTCGAGGCGGACGCCAAGGTCCAGGTCGAGCAGGCCATCGCGCAGCTCAAGTTCAAGGCGTCCTAGCCATGGCGCGCGTGAGGGCCTCCGAGTCGTTCGCAGGGATGCTCGCCTGCATGGGAGCGGGCCAGGAGGCCGAGTTCGACGACGAGACGGCGGCGCGCATGGCGGACGAGGGCTACCCCGTGGAGCTGATCGGCGGAGAGCCCGACCCCCAGCCCGATGCCGGCGAGGGAGGTGGAGCCGATGGTGGAGACGGAGGCGGAGAGTCCGACCCCGAGCCCGATGCCGGCGCTTAGGGCCACGGCCATCCCCGACGAAGTGCTCTTCGCGCAGTTCCGCCTAGACCCCGAGCACCTGGACGAGGCCGAGGCGGACTTCGCTCGCCTGTGCTACCGGGCGGCGCTTGACCACGTGGGGAGCGCCTACGGGATCGATCCCGAGTACGCGGACGAGCACGAGTCCATCGCCATAGCGGTGCTCGCGCTCGCCCGCGACATGTACGACAACCGCACGGCGGACGCGTCAGGGTCGGCGGCTAACCGCACCCTGGAGGCGATCCTGTCCGCCCACGACTTCAACCTGATCTAGGGGGCATCCATGGGCAGGGACTACGACACGCGGCTCGTCCTGCAGGAGAAGAAGAGCTCTAAGGGGCCGGACGGCAGGACGTCCGCCGGCTGGTCGACCTTCTGGGCGGGATGGTGCCGGATGCGCGACCTCGGTTCCACCGAGTACTGGCAGGCGGCCGCCGAGAACCAGCAGGAGTCGGCGAAGCTGTTCTGCCGGCCGCACCCGGCGCTCTTCGATAAGCACCGCGAGGGATCCCTGCGCGCGCTCGTGGCCGGGCGCGAGATGCGGGTGCTCTCGATCTCGGCCGCCGGAGACCGCGACTCGGAGGCAGTGGTGCGCGTGACCGACAGGGGGGCGTGATGGCCGGGATGACCGTCGACGAGTTCAGCCCCGCCGTCGAGAAGATCCTCGACCAGTTCCTGAGGGACGTGCAGGGCGACATGCGCGCCGCCGTCCAGGAGGGCGGAAGGGCCGCCGTGAACTTCCTGAAGGCGAACAGCCCCAGGGACTCCGGCGAGTACGCCCAGGGCTGGCGCTACCGCACAGAGGCGGGGCTGGGGCCCACCGGCTACTACGTCCGCGTGTTCCAGGCGGCTAAGCCGTCGCTCACGCACCTGCTGGAGTTCGGACACAGGGAGTACGACTTCGGCGGCAACGCCACGGGCGGGACGGTGGCCGGGCATCCGCACATCGAGCTGGCGGCCGACGTGGCCGCCCAGGTGATCGTCCGGGAGGCGAGCCGATGACCAGGAACACAGACACCGCGCCCGTCCTCGCCATCCTGGAGGAGGCGGGCATCGAGGCGGCGTACCGGCAGTGGGCCCCCGCGGACCCGCCGCCCCTGCCCCGCGCCGTCTTCTTCCGCTGCGGCAGGGACGACCTGTACGCGGACGACACCAACTACTTCGAGCTGGCGCGCTGGTGCGTGCGGCTCTACACGGACGGCCCCGACTTCGAGTCGATGGCCGCCGTAGAGGCCGCCCTCAAGGCGCACGGCATCGCCTACGCCTGTGAGGAGACCTACTCGTCGGACCTCGGCGCCCCGCTCGGAGCCGTCTACTACTTCGACATGTTAGGAGCAAGATAATGGCAGAGAACGAAACCAATCCCCAGGCCGGTGCCTCCACGGAGACGACCCCGGCGGGCGACAAGGTGCTCTTCGGCCTGGAGAACGTGACCATCTTCCCGAAGACCGGGGAGAACGCCTGGGGCGACCCGATCAGGATCCCGGGCGCCATCAACCTGGCGCTGAACCCGTCTGGTTCCACGAACGCGCTTTTCGCGGACAACAAGAAGTACTTCAACTCCATCGCGAACACGGGATGGGAGGGCGACCTTGAGATGGTCATGTTCCCCGACGAGTTCTACATCGCCGCCCTCGGCTGGAAGCACGACGACCGCGGCGGCCTCGTCGAGGTGTCCGACGCCGTGCCGAAGCCCTTCGCGCTGGCGTTCGAGGTGTCCGGCGACATCCAGAAGCGCCGCGTGGTCTTCTTCGAGTGCACCGCCACCCGCCCCGCCTCCGAGGCGAAGACCACCGAGGACACGACCACCCCGCAGACGCAGAAGTCCACGGTGACCGCCGTGCCGGTGAAGTTCCCGAAGGTGACCACGGCCCGCTACGTGCTGCCCGCCTCCACCGACGACAAGATCTCTTTCGAGGGCTTCTACAAGAGCGTCGTCATGCCCAAGTTCGAGGCCGAGGCAGCGGCTTAAGCCCATGGTCGAGGGGATCATCTTCGGCCGCCCTGTGAGGATGCAGGGCGGCCCCTTCGCCCTCGCGGCGTACCGCCGGGAGTTCGGGCGCGACCTCATGGCCGACCTGGTGGCGGCCTACAGGGACGACGACACCGACGTGTGCGCGTTCCTGCAGGCGGCCTGGGCCATGGCCCGGTGCGCCGACGACTCCACGAGCCCCTACGCCAAGTGGCTGCGCGAGTTCGACGCCCGCGAGTTCACCCTCGGCGACGCCGCCGAGACCGTGGGGGTGATCGACTCCGCCGTAACGGCGGAGCTGTTTCGTCCCCGAGAGGCCGGGCGGGCCAGGAGACGGCTCGCCGGATCGCTGGGATCCCTGGCGCACCGTCTTGACGCTCTGTCGCTGCGGGTTCTCCGCGGCCGACATTAGGCGCATGACCAACTACGACGCCGTCGCCTTCGCCGACCTCGCATCCGAGGGGGCGCGCAAGGGCGGGGCGCCGGGGCCGAGGAAGGCTACCCAGGCGGACATCGACCGCCTGCTCGGCTAGCACTTTCACAATCCGATAGGAGGCCGCATGGCCATCGAGTACAAGGGCCTCACCATCAGGCTCGGCGCCGACACGACCGAGCTGAACTCAGCCATCAGGAGCGCCAAGAAGGAGATGTCCGGCGTCCCGACCGAGCTGAAGAAGATCGAGCGGGCGCTCAAGCTCGACCCCGGCAACGTGAAGCTGCTCTCGCAGCAGCAGGCCGACTACCGCAAGGCGATCTCCTCGACCGAGAAGCAGCTGGAGGCCCTGAGGGCGGCCGAGCAGCAGATCGGCAGGGAGGGCATGTCCGACGAGCAATGGGTCAAGCTCCAAAGCGACATAGCCATGTGCGAGCAGCGGCTCGACGGCTACCGCGGCGCCCTGGCCGACTCCATTGTGAAGCAGAACGCCATGGAGTCATCCCTCGGCAAGGCCGGGGCGCGCCTCCAGGCGTTCGGCGAGAAGGCGGCCCCCGTGGGCCAGAAGATCGAGAAGATCGGCGGCGCGCTCATGCGCACGGTCACCCCGGCGCTTTTGGCCATGGGCGCGGCGTCGGTCGCGGCCGCCGTGGAGGTGGACGACTCGCTGACGGGCGTCCGCAAGACCGTGGACGGCACCGAGCAGCAGTACCAGGGGCTGAAGAAGGCGGCCATCGAGTTCTCGAAAACCAACGCCGTATCCGCGTCGCAGATCCTGGACATCCAGGCCCTTGGCGCGCAGCTCGGCTACAGTATCGACGAGCTGCAGGAGTTCGGCGAGGTGGTCAGCGGCCTGGACATCGCCACGAACATGAGCGCCGACGAGGCCGCCACCGAGCTGGCCCAGTTCGCGAACATCATGGGCATGGCCCACGACGAGACGCGCAACTACGGCTCCACCATCGTCGCTTTGGGCAACAACTTCGCGACGACCGAGGCCGATATCAGCCATATGGCCATGCGCATCGCCGGCGCCGGAAAGTCCATAGGCCTCACCGAGGCCGATGTGCTGGGACTCGCCACAGCGCTCTCGTCCATGGGCATCGAGGCCGAGGCCGGCGGCACCGCGATCTCCACCATCATGTCCACTATCGACAAGGACGTGGCCATGAACGCCTCGTCCATCGAGACGTGGGCCGCCACCGCGAACATGTCGGTGGAGGAGTTCAAGACGGCCTGGGGGCAGGACGCCGTGGGAGCGCTCTCGGCGGTGCTCGTCGGCATGGACGGCGCGGTGCAGTCGGGCGGCAACATGAGCCAGATGCTCGCCGACCTCGGCATCGAGTCGATCCGCCAGACCGACACCATGAAGCGCCTCGCCAACAACTCGGAGTTCCTGGGCAAGGCCGTCTCCACCGCGAACAAGGCGTGGGGCGAGAACGCCGCCCTGGACGCCGAGGTGGCCAACCGCAATGAGTCGCTGTCGGCGCAGTTCGAGATGCTGAAGAACCGCGTGTTCGCCATCGCCGAGTCCTACGGCGGACCGCTCTGCCGCGGGATGCTCGACGTGGTGAACGCCGCCGAGCCGCTGATCGAGGCCATCGCCAGCGGAGCCAGGGCGTTCGACGAGATGAGCGAGGACGAGCAGCGAGTGGTGCTGGCGTGCCTGGCGCTGTCGGCCGCCGCCGGCCCCATGCTCTCCATTTTCGGTAGCGGTATCCGGAACATCCAGACCGTCGGCAAGGCCATGCAGTCGCTCGCCGAGTTCATCCAGCGCGCGAAGCTGGCGAGCCAGGAGCAGACCGCCGCCACCAAGGCCCAGGAGACCGCCAGCAAGGCGTCCGCCGCCGCCACGAGGGCACAGGGGACGGCCGCGACGGCCACCGCCGCGGGCACGACGGCCATGGGTACCGCCTCGACCGTCGCGGCCGGCGCCATGGGCGTGCTGAGGGCGGCGCTCGTCGCCCTGCCTCTGGTGGGCATCGTGACGCTGATCTCGGGGGCCATCCCCCTGCTCATGGACTGGGCGAGCGGGGCGTCCGAGGCGGCCGAGAGCACCTTCGATCTCACCGCCGCCAGCCGCGAGCAGGCGCAGAAGGTGGCCGACCTGAAATCCCGCTACGAGGAGGCGTGCGCCGCCCAGGGAGAGAACTCCGACGCCGCCGCGCGCGCCAAGGCAGCATACGACGAGGAGGCCGCCGCCTTCGAAGAGTCCCGCCAGTCGCTCGGCCAGTTCGTCGACGAGTGCAAGGACGCCGTGGACGGCCACGGGGAGCTGATGGACTCCCTGCGCGAGGCGAAATCCGACGCCGACAGCCAGGCCGGCGCCATCATGAACCTCGCCGACCAGGTGGCGTCGCTCATGTCCGTGCAGGGGCGCAACGCCGACCAGAAGGCGCGCCTCTCGGCCCTTACCGACTCGCTGAACGAGGCGGCCGGCCGCGAGGTCGTGGCCTACGACGAGGTGACCGACTCGTGCAGCACGACCGCCGAGGCGGTGGCCGACCTGGCGAAAGCCGAGGCCGACCGCATCCGCGGCGAGGCGGCGATGAATCGCTACAACTCCCTCATCGAGGAGAGCGTGTCCCTCGACGCGCAGCTAGAGCGGGCCCAGGAGGAGCTGACGGCCGAGACCGAGCGCAACGTGTCCTCCTGGGGCAGGCTCGGCGACGTGCAGGTGTACACCTCCCAGGCGCAGCTCGACCTGGAGCAGCAGGTGGCCGACCTCACCGCCGCCCAGGCGGAGAACTCCGACGAGCAGGAGCGGGCGCTCCAGCTCGCCCAGGACATGGCCGCCCACGACCAGGCGCTGGCCCAGGCCGTCGAGGCCGTGAAGTCGGGCCAGATGGACGCCTCGGAGGCCGTGGAGGCGTACGGGGCGGGCCTGGAGGTCGCCGTCACAGAGACCGAGGTGGCCGCCCAGGCCCAGTCGGAGCTCGCCGAGGAGTCGGCGGAGCTGGCCGAGAAGGTACAGAAGATCGCCGAGAGCCTGGACGAGTACTGCGCCGGTGCCCCGCGCTTCGCCGCCGCGATGTCCGACGCGGGATGGACGAGCGAGGACCTGGCCCAGCGCCTCTACGACCTCGGCCTGGAATCGGGCGACCTCACCAAGCAGTTCGAGGACCTGAGCTCCAAGACGTGCAACGCCTTCGACGAGATCGAGCAGAAGCAGGACGTGTCCCTCGACAAGATGCTGGAGACCCTGCGCAAGAACCGCGAGGCCACCGAGAAGTGGAGCGAGAACCTGTCGAGGTGCTACGATAAGTGCTCCACCGACTACGAGCGCCAGTTCGTCGACTACGTGGCCGGGCTCGGCCCCGAGTACGCCCAAGTGCTGCAGCTGCTCGCCGACGACACGTCGGGCAGCTTCGAGGCCATCGCCGAGGAGTACGGGCTGGGCTGGGACGCAGTGCAGGCCGCCACCGCCGCCGGCATCGAGCGCACGGCCGGCGAGGCCGCGACCGCGACCGACGAGATGGCGAGTGCCGTTGGCCTCGCCGTGCAGTCGATGGCCGAGCGCTCGGGCGTCGGCGTTGACGACTTCGTGGCCAAGATGGCCGAGGCCGGCGCGTCGGTGGAGGACTTGGAGGCGCTCTCCGACGAGGAGCTGGCCGCGCTCGTCAAGGACTACGACGGCGATGTGGCCACGATCAAGCGCAAGCTCGACGAGTTCGTGGGCAAGAACCGGACGTCCGGAACACAGGGCGGCTCCGGCCTGGCGTCGAACTACGGGGCCTACCGCGGCGCCATGTCCTCATCGGCGTCGGGCCTCGTGGGCGCCGCCGCGGCGCAGACCGGCAGGCTGCCGAGCATCATGAACGCCGACGGCACCAACGCCAGCCGGAACTTCGCGGCGGGTCTTCCGCTCTACCAGAGCACGGCGAGGACGAACGCCGGCCTCATGGCCACGGCCGCGACGAACATGAACAAGAACTCCGGGAAGTTCCACGGATGGGGCAAGGAGTCCGGCAGGAACTTCGCCAACGGCATCAGCGACGCCGAGAGCTTCGCGCGCACCGCCGCGACCTCCGTCGCCGACGTGGTGCGGAAGATCTTCGGGCACTCGGTGCCCGTGGAAGGGCCTCTCCGAAACGCCGGCAAGGGCGAGGAGGAGTGGGGCCGCCACTCCGTGGAGAACTACGCCGCCGGCATGATGGCCGCGCTGCCCGAGATCGAGCTGGCGTCGGAGGCCGTGGCCCGCGCCCAGGCGTCGGCCCTCTCGTCGGCGCCCGCGGCCATGGAGGCGGCGGCCCGCGTGTCGGTACGCCACGAGGCGGTCGTGGCCGCGAGCCGCACCGTGACCGTGAGGAGCGACCCGGCCCAGACGGCCGACATGCGCGCCCTGTCGCGGGAGGTGGCGTCGCTGCGCCGGGAGCTTCCGGCCATGATGGCCGCCGCCATGCCGGACGTGCTCAGGGCCGAGCTCAACGGGCGCGAGTTCATGCGCGCATACAAAGACAACAAGGGGGCCATATGATCCGCGAGCTGAGGTACGTCAACTCCCGGGGCGACGAGATCGCCTTCGGCGGCGACTCGGGCCCCTGGCACTTCGGGCAGCTCGACATCTTCGACACAGAGCAGGCGTACCGCAGCACGGGCGGCCGCGTCACATCGTTCGGCCCGGAGATCCGCGAGCTGTCCCTGGCCGTGTTCATGCGCGAGGGGAGCCTGGGCGAGCGCAACCGGTTCGCCGACGTGCTTGACTACGACGTGCGCACCGGGCAGGCCGGCACGCTCTGGGCCGGCGGCAGCTGGATGCGCTGCTGGATCCCCAACCGCAAGGTGAGCGAGTGGGAGCACTACGACTCCATGGCCGTCTACGAGTGCACGGTGCTGACCGACCGCCCCGTGTGGGTGCGCCAGGAGGAGATCGTGCTGGCGGCGGTCGAGCCGACCGACGACGCCGGGCTCAACTACCCGCACGACTACCCGCACAACTACGCCTACAGCGCCGGGGCATCGGCCCGCGTGCGCAACCCCTTCATGCTGCCGTGCAAGTGCGACATCGCCTTCCCCGGTCCGTGCCGCGACCCCTACGTGATCATCGGAGCCAACCGCTACCAGGTCAAGACAGAGGTGCAGGCGGGGCAGCTGCTGATAGTCCGGGGCTTCGGCGACAGGGGCATCGTCCTGCGCCACTCAGACGGCACCGAGCGCTCGGCGTTCGCCGCCGGCGTCCGCGAGCCCGGCGCCAACGTGTTCGCCGAGGTGCCCGTGGGCAGCCTCACGGCGGCGTGGTCGGGCAGCTACAACGTGTCCGTGACCCTGTACGACGAGAGGCCGACGCCATGGCTGGAGTGATCTACGCGGACGCGCAGCTGCGCGAGCTGGGCTTCCTGAGGTTCGCGGAGGGGGACTTCTCCATCGGCGTCTACAACAGCTTCTCGCTCAAGGTGCAGGACGACGCCGGCATCGCGGAGGGCAGCTACCTCATGATCGACGGCACGGAGTACGGGGGGCGGGTGGACGGGCTGGACATCGACACCGAGGCCGACTACGTGACCGCCGTGGGGCGCACCTGGCACGGCATCCTGGAGTCCAGCCTCGTCAAGCCGCCGGCTGGGCAGGGCCACCTGGTGGAGTCCGGCGACTGCAACGCCGTCATCGGCCGTCTGGTCGAGAGGCTGGGGCTGGCCTACTGCATGGCGGCGGAGACCGCCGCGAGCGGCCTGGAGGTGTCCGGCTGGAAGTTCACGCGCGAGGGAGAGCGCATGGGCGGCTACAGCCAGATCCGCGCGATGCTCGCGAGCGTCGGCGCGAAGCTGCGGATCCGCTACGACGGCGCCAGGAGGCGCGCCGTCCTCTCGGCGGTGCCGCGCGGCGACTACGTGGACGAGGGCATCGACGGCGACCTGGTGCCGTTCGAGATCTCGACGCGCCGTCCCGTCAACCACCTGCACTGCATGGGCACGGGCGAGGGCGCGGCGCGCACCGTGATCGACCTGTACGCGGACAGGAACGGCAACGTGTCCGGGACGCAGACGCTCTTCGGCCCCTACCACGTGGAGGAGGCCTACGACAACCCGAGCGCCGACGAGGCGGAGCTGGAGGAGTACGGGACGCAGCGGCTCAGGGACTACCAGGCCGACCTGCGCAAGTGCGGCCTGAAGAACGCCGCCGACGCCCGCTACGAGGTGGACGACGTCGTGGGCGGCGTGTCCACGAGGCACGGCGTCAGCGTCGTCACCACGGTGGCCGCGAAGGTGGCGACCGTCAGCGGCGACGAGATCACATACGAGACCAAGACAGCGATGGAGGTATGACAATGGCAAGGGAGAAGGGATACGAGCGGGTCGCGTGCGACCGGGCCGAGTCGGTGCACGCGGGCGGGATCCTGCCCATCGAGCACCTGCAGCCCGAGGATAAGCGATACAGCGAGTGGCTGGACGTGGAGTACACGGACACCCACGGCGTGCCCATGAGGATGACGCTGTGCCCGGCGTGCGCAGTCAAGTACCGCTCGATCATGGAGACCCACGACCGCGACATGACCGAGTTCGCCAACGAGGGGAGGAGGTAGGCCGTGCCGCACTTCGTGACATCGCGCCAGAACGAGGACCACGTCACCTCCGCCAATGCGGCGCACCTGACCGCGGGCCTGCTCGGCAACGGCTGCTACGTGCTGCCCGTCGGCCAGAAGCTCGCCTGCACCATGACCGACTCCAACACCCTGCGCGTGCTCTTCGGCGTGGCGTCCGTCTGCGGGCGCCAGTGGGAGATCGAGGGCGACTACGAGGAGGTCAACATCGACAACGGCGTTCCCGGCTACAACCGCATCGACCTGCTCGTGGCGCGCGT
>ERZ773162.374-NODE-374-length-54373-cov-4.080728_pt1 | contig 54373 bp, 50 predicted proteins | sample MGYA00511113_ERZ773162 | MGnify/ENA primary metagenome ERZ773162 (study PRJEB29015, sample SAMEA2737807) | human gut metagenome | biome: human gut; feature: human-associated habitat; material: faeces | place: China | collected 2012 ... | reverse complement strand
CCGCTCCCGGTGCTATCGCTGTCAACGGTGCCATTGTGGTAGGATATAAGCTGGCAGGCCTGATTGGTGCTGCTGTTTCTATTGTCGGAACGATTCTACCACCTTTTCTCATTATCTCCGTTATTTCGCTCTTTTACACAGCTTTTCGGGATAATTTACTGGTAAGTCAGATGCTTGAGGGAATGCAGTCCGGTGTAGGTGCAGTGATCGCCATTGTCGTTTATGAAATGGCCGGAGGTATATTACATGAGCACAATTGCCTTTCCAATGTCATTATGTTTGCTGCTTTTACAGCATCTTGTATCTTTCAGGTCAATGTTATCTATATTATCCTGATATGTGGAGCTCTTGGCATATTAAAAATATCGTATCAAAGAAGGAGGACCTCTGCATCATGATTTATTTGGAACTTTTTCTAAGTTTTTTACAGATTGGACTCTTCAGTTTTGGTGGTGGTTATGCAGCCATGCCACTTATCCAGGGACAAGTTGTAAATGGACACCATTGGCTTTCTATGACAGAATTTACCGATCTAATCACCATTTCCCAGATGACACCTGGACCTATTGCTGTCAACTCTGCTACCTTTGTAGGGATCCGCATAGCTGGGATTCCAGGTGCTCTGGTCGCAACTCTGGGGTGCATTTTACCCTCCTGCCTTATTGTAACCCTGATTGCATCCTTTTATCTTAAATACAGAAACTTATCCGTTTTCCAGAGTGTCCTTGCTACTCTGCGTCCGGCTGTAGTTGCCATGATAGCCGCCGCAGGTGTCTCCATTCTGACAACCGCTTTCTGGGGAATCAAAACTGCCATTACTCTTAGTAGCACCCATTGGAGTCTGGTTTTTATTTTCATCATTTCTGCAGTCCTTCTGCAAAAATATAAAATAAATCCAATTCTGGTCATGATTCTGGCAGGAATCATGAATACAGGACTCTCATTTATACAAGGAATGTTATTATGAAACTGATTGCAAAATATTATATAAACAATTACAAAATTTATTCAGAGAATTTACAGCTTATCAGTCAGGTTCAGAAAAATCTGACACATGCAAAGCAATTATCTGTTCTGAATCCTTCGGGTGATCTGCTTACACGTGTAGAGCAGAAAAAAGATTATATTATTCTTGAGTACCCCGACGGCACTTCCACTGATGCACAAATTCAATATCAGCAAGAACAGCCTCTTCTGCGTCCCCCCTTTGCTCATGAACTTTCCTTGCACGTAAAATGGGGAGACCTGAAATTAATCCAGACTTCCCGTCGTGAATTTGAAGTATTTCTGGATTGTCGGAAGATCTGTTGTCTGACCCGTATGACTGGCATCACAAAGGAAATCCATGTACTGGATAACTCCATCCCTGCAGATTTTCTCGGAGTCATCTTTTCGCTGGCTTTCCTGATGCTTCATGATGATGACATCGAAATTGTATAGTTTTTAGCTGCTCCATTTTGTCTCGAAAGTTTTCAATTCAAAAAAGAAAAAGAGTTGCGCACTAACCAATTAGTGCACCGCTCCTCTTCTTTTTTCTTGTCCTTATAAAGTTTAATTATGTAACTTTTTATTCTATTTCTGCCGCTTCAATGGTATTCTGATATTTTTCAAGAATTAGAGACTGAATGCAGTCACGTGTGGAAGAATTGATCGGGTGTGCAATATCTCGATACTCTCCATCAGACGCTTTACGGCTTGGCATTGCGATAAACAGTCCTTTCTCTCCTTCAATCACTTTAATATCATGAACGACGAACTCTTCATCTATGGTGATAGACACCACCGCCTTCATCTTGCCTTCTCTGGCAACTTTTCTTATCCGTACATCTGTAATTTTCATAAGACACCCCTGTATATTGTATTTTTATGTTTTTGTATATCCTGATATTGAAGCAAACAATGTTTTGCAACAACTGATACCGGATTGTTCCGTGCTTCGCACTCCCACAATCCTCAAAAACATTCGTAATTCGCTCATTTTTTTACAAAAATGGCTGCTTACTCATGTTTTTGGCGGGTCTCAAGTTCATAAATCCTCCTGCAAGCAAGCTTGCATCGGATTTCCGACCTTTCTACCCTGGTATCATCACATAATATATCTTTCATTTTTTTCTATCACCACTTTTACACCGTCTTCCCCTACGTAACGGGAATTGGCTCGAATGGTGTCTCTGCTCTCCACGATGCAGTTTTCGATACAGGTGTTGTCACCCAGATATACATCATTGAGAATAATGGAATTTCTGATCACGCAGTTATTTCCAACGAATACTTTCTTAAACAATATGGAATTCTCCACCGTGCCATTGATGATACAACCGCTGGCAACCAGACTATTCTTCACGTTGGCTCCTGCATTATATTTTGCAGGCGGAAGATCCTGAACCTTGGAATAAATATCCGGGTAATCGTGCAGAAAATGTTTTCGCACATCTGCTTTCAGGAAATCCATGTTGGTCTGGTAATATGCATCCACAGATGCGATACTGTTCCAGTAAGTATCCATCTTATATGCGTAGATTCGTTTCACATTCTTATAACGAACCAGAATGTCTCTTACAAAATCGTACCGATCCTCTTCCGCACATTTCTCAATCAGCTCGATCAGCTGTCTGCGTCGGATAATATAGATTCCGCAGGAAACCAGATGGGCATCTGTCGCCATCGGCTTTTCTTCAAAATCCATGACTCTGCCGGTCTCGTCCGCTTTGATCACACCAAAGCGGCTCATGTCCGTATCCTGTGGCATCTCCTTGCACACAACCGTAATATCTGCTTTTCTGTCGATATGATATTCCAGCACTTTATTGTAATCCATCTTGTAGACGCCATCGCCTGATGCGATCACTACATATGGTTCATGGCTTTGCTTTAACCAGTCAATGTTCTGCCAGATCGCATCTGCCGTTCCTCTGTACCAGTAGCTGTTCTCCGCTGTCACAGTCGGTGTGAAAATATATAAGCCGCCCTGCTTTCTTCCGAAATCCCACCATTTGGATGAACTGAGGTGTTCATTTAAGGACCGTGAATTGTACTGCGTCAGCACTGCAACCTTCTGTACATGAGAGTTGGACATGTTGCTCAATGAAAAATCAATGCTTCGGTAGCTTCCTGCCACCGGCATGGCCGCAATGGCACGCTTGCTGGACAGTTCTTTCATTCTGTGATTGTTGCCGCCCGCTAAAATGATTCCTATTGCTCTCATGTTCTATCACCCGCCTTAATCAAAGTCTCGCCGCTTGCAAGTATTCCGTCCGGATAGTCCGCTTCTTCCGTCTTACCGGAAATCGCAGTGTTAAGACCGATCTGAACATTTGCCGGAATCTCTGTCTTCTCTCCAATCGTTACCAGACCATAGGAGTATACCTTTGGATTTACTTTGTTCGGAATATTTTCTCCCACACCCAGCTTACAGTTCTCACCGATCACGACTTCTTCTGCAATGATGGACTTGTCCACCGTACAGCCAGGTCCGATCACAGTGTCTTTCATAATGATCGAGTCACGTACCACTGCTCCCTTTCCAATGGTAACACCTGCTCCGATCACAGATCCTATCACCGTTCCTTCAATCGTAGAATTGCCGCAGACAATACTGCGCTCAATAAATCCATCCTCCGATACGTAAAGGGGCGGTAACGCATCACTCTTGGTATAGATCTTCCAGAATTCTTCATACAGGTTAAATTCCGGTATGATATCGATCAGCTCCATGTTGGCTTCCCAGTAAGATCCAAGAGTTCCTACATCTTTCCAGTATCCGTTGTACTCATAAGCAAACAACCGCTCGCCCCGTTCCAGGCAGTCTGGCAGGATATGCTTTCCGAAATCACATCCCGGCACGTCCTTCATGCGGATCAGTGCTTCTCTCAATACTTTCCACGTAAAAATATAGATTCCCATGGATGCCAGGTTACTTCTCGGCTTCTCCGGCTTCTCTTCAAATTCATTGATCTGTCCGTTCTCATCTGTGATGACTACACCAAATCTGCCCGCCTCTTCCCACGGAACCGGCATGCAGGCAATCGTCACTGCTGCGTTATTCTCTTTGTGATAATCCAGCATCACTTCATAATCCATCTTATAAATATGGTCACCTGACAAAATCAGGACATATTCTGGATTATATGTATCAATATAGTCAATGTTCTGGTAAATGGCATTGGCTGTGCCGGAATACCAGTCACTTCCGGCGCTTCTCTCATATGGTGAGAGAATAGTTACTCCTCCGTTGTTACGATCCAGATCCCACGGCATTCCGATCCCGATGTGTGTGTTCAACCGCAGAGGCTGGTACTGAGTAAGTACACCAACCGTATCGATCCCGGAATTGATGCAGTTGCTCAATGGAAAGTCAATGATCCGGTACTTGCCGCCAAAGGCAACTGCAGGTTTTGCAACCTTTGCAGTAAGCACGCCCAATCTGCTTCCCTGACCGCCGGCTAACAACATGGCTATCATTTCTTTTTTAATCACGCTATCACCTCTTGATGCAAACATTATAATGCTTTGATGTCTGTATTATAGCACACCTTTTGTAAATAGTGAACATTTACAAAGAAAAACATTCATCGTTTTTTAACATTTTTCGACAGTTTTTTCTTGTTTTTGATAAATTTTCATCTTGTTTTCGTCATTTTTGCTATATGATTTCATGCTTTTTTGTTCAAAATGATATTACCAGGTCTTTTCTGACAGAAGTGCGTTGATTTTTCTTCTGAAGACGATATAATAATAGGAAAAAACAGAAATGAGGATTTCTTATGTATCAGATAAATTTTGACTCGCCGGTACATGTACATTTCATCGGTATCGGAGGCATCAGTATGAGTGGTCTGGCTGAAGTTCTGCTTCAGGAAGGCTTTACCATCTCAGGTTCTGACAGTCAGCGGTCCGAACTGACCAGACATCTGGAAGAGAAGGGAGCAACTGTCTTCTACGGACAGACTGCCGACAATATCAAACCAGGCATCGATGTGGTCGTCTACACTGCTGCCATCCATCCGGATAATGCTGAGTTTGCCGCTGCCAGATCCGCCGGCATTCCCATGCTGACCAGAGCTGAACTGCTGGGTGAGATCATGCGTAACTACAAGACAGCCATCGCCGTTGCCGGTACTCACGGAAAGACTACTACCACTTCCATGATCTCCATGATCCTTCTGGAAGCACAGGCAGATCCTACCATCTCCGTGGGTGGTATCCTGCCGGAGATCGGTGGAAATATCCGCGTCGGCAGATCAGATCTGTTTCTGACCGAAGCATGTGAGTACACCAACAGTTTCCTGTCCTTCTTCCCGACTGTGGACGTGATCCTGAACATTGAGGAAGACCACCTGGATTTCTTCAAGGATCTTGCCGATATCCGCCACTCCTTCCATCGGTTTGCAGAACTGCTCCCGGCACACGGGCTGCTGGTAATGAATGGCGATATCAAGAACATAGACGAGATCACCGATGGTGTGGATGCTGATCTGGTCACATACAAAGTGTCCGGCGAGGCAGATTACACCGCTTCCGATCTTACCTATGACAGACAGGGATGCGCATCCTTCACACTGGTTCACAAAGGAACCCCTGTAGGACCGGTAGAGCTTCATGTACCAGGTATCCACAACGTATCCAATGCATTGGCTGCCCTGGCGACCACCATGGAACTTGGCTTTGATTTCAAGACTGCTTCCGAAGGTCTGGCTATGTTCCACGGAACAGACCGTCGTTTCCAGTACAAAGGAGAAGTGAACGGTGTCACCATTATCGATGATTATGCCCATCATCCGTCCGAGATCCGGGCAACTCTGAAAGCTGCTGCCAATTATCCGCATCGTGAGATCTGGTGTGTGTTCCAGCCTCACACCTATACCCGTACCCGCGCATTCATGCACGAGTTTGCGGAAGCACTTTCCCTTGCCGACCATGTAGTACTGGCAGAGATCTACCCGGCCAGGGAAACTGACAACCTGGGAATCAGCTCCAGAACTCTGCAGGCAGAACTGCATAAAATAGGAAAAGACTGCGATTACTTTTCCACATTTGAAGAGATTGAAGAATTTTTATTAAAAAATTGTATGCACGGTGATCTGTTGATAACTATGGGTGCCGGAGATGTGCTGAAAATCGGGGAAAATCTACTTCAAAGATAAAGTTATCCACATTATCCACATGTTTATCAACATAATATGCTGCATAAACATGTGGATTTTTTCGTGGAAAACAGATTTACATAACACATTTCGACACTATTCGACAAATTCTTGAAAATCCTTGTATTTCCGGTCATTTTTTGTCGAATCAGGTTTCCCATAAATGTAACTATCCACTAAGTTATCCACATTATCCACATTCCCTCAAAAGTATCCACAGAGGAAAGTGTGGGCTATTTCTTTTTTGGATAAGCTGTGCTATACTCCGTAATAGGTGGAGGATACTGATTTATGAGTCATTTTACGTTAACAACCGGCGCTTCTGTCGGTACAACTTCTATTTCCAATATTTTCCTGGATGAATATATGCCAGGAGCTAATGGTGAATATGTGAAGGTCTATCTGTACCTGCTTCGTTCGCTTGGCGACAGCACCAGAGAGCTGTCTGTGATCGGTCTGGCAGATGTACTGGACTGTACGGAAAGTGACATTCTCCGCGCGTTTAAATACTGGGAAAAGCAGGGACTGTTGAAGCTGGAGTGTAATGCCTCCAATGTGCTTCTTGGCATCTATCTTTGTGAGCCGTCCCACTTACGAACTGCTGGTCAGCCCGACAGACATGCCTCTGTCGCCACCCCCGGTTCTTCTCCTGTCGTTCCTTCCGTTGCTTCTGCATCTGCCGTACCGGAACGTAAGGCATACAGCCGGGATCAGTTACACGAGTTCACTTCTCAGTCCGATTGCAGACAGCTTTTATTTGTCTGCGAACAGTATATGAAAAAGACGCTGACGCCATCCGAGATTGAGACATTGCTCTACTTCTACGACCAGCTCCATTTTTCTGTGGATCTGGTGGAATATCTGGTAGAGTATTGTGTCTGCAAGGGAAGCAGCAGCATTCATTATATCGAAAAGGTAGGTCTTGCCTGGGCAGAGGCAGGAATCACCACCGTCTCTCAGGCCAAAGAACGGACTACCACTTACCGGCGCAATACTTTCGCTATTATGAAGGCCTTCGGCATCAACGACCGTAATCCGGTCCAGCCGGAGCTTGACTATATCGAAAAATGGCTGGGAACTTATGATTTCACCCTGGATCTGGTTCTGGAAGCCTGCCGCCGGACCATGGATCGTCTGCACAAACCGAATTTTGACTATGCGGACAAGATCTTACAGAGCTGGTCCGAAAAGAAAGTACATACACTGGCAGATGTGGAACGACTGGATCAGGAACATCAGAAGAAGAACAGTACCCGGAAGAAGCCATCCGCTGCCAGGGCAACCGGATTCACCAATTTCCAGCAGCGTGACTATGATTTTGACAAGCTGGAAGAGATGCTGCTTCAAAGCCAGAAATAACAGGAGGATCACATGCCGCTTACCAATAAACAGTACGATACGATCATGCGGGAATATGACCGCCGCCAATATCAGGATTACCGGCTTCAATGTACCCGGATCGATCAGATCTACGAACAGATCCCCAGGATCCGTGAGATCGACTCAGAGATCTCTGCCTGCAGTCTTCGTCAGGCGGAGCGGATGATCGACCAGGAACCCGGGGCCATGAAGTCCTTAAAAGACGAGCTGACACTGCTCAAAGCTGAGAAGGAAGGACTTCTTCTATCCGCCGGTTATCCTGCTGACTATCTTAAGATGCATTATACTTGTCCGGAGTGCAAAGACACCGGTTATATCGGCCGCAAAAAGTGCCATTGCTTTTTACAGCAGGAAATCCGTCTGCTCTATTCTTCTTCCCATCTGGATCAGATCCTGGCAGAAGAGAACTTTTCCCATCTGTCTTATGATGTCTATGATGAGGAGCAGAAGCAGATCATGCCGGAGATCATCCGTACCTGTCATCAGTTTGTAAATGGATTTGATCAGGAATTTAAGAATATTCTGTTCTATGGTTCCGTAGGAACCGGAAAGACCTTTTTATCCAACTGTATCGCCAAAGAGCTTCTGGATACGGGACATTCCGTAATCTATTTTACATCCTTTCAGCTCTTTGAGCTTCTGTCCATCGGAGCACCTGCAGATAAGTGGAATCTGCACCAGCAATATGAAGCTCTGCTGGACAGCGATCTGCTGATCCTGGATGATTGCGGAACGGAAGTTTCCAATACGTTTACTGTGTCCAGGCTGTTCCAGCTTTTAAATGAACGGGCACTGTTGAGAAAGTCAACGATCATCTCCACGAACCTGTCCATCCGGGAATTCCGTGATGTGTACAGTGAACGTATTTTTTCCAGGATTACCAGTTCGTACACTTTGCTTAAACTGACCGGCAGTGATATCCGGATTCGCCGGAAAATCAACCGAACTTTGTGAAATTCCTTGACTCTGTATCACAGGAAATGTTATAACCATTGAAGTAGATCTATATAGGTATTTACATATTCGGAGCTATTCATGAGGCAGGCTCTGAATATACGATTATTTTTATACATTTTGGAGGGCATATTATGATTCAGCAGCGCAGTGAACGTGTTCTTGAGACGATCCCGGTAGGATCCCTTGGCATCATTCCTCTTCCCAGTTGTAAAGAGCTGGGTGATAAGGTCAATGATTATCTGGTGCAGTGGCGGAAAGAAAGCGCCAACGAGCACAAGGATAACATTGCATTCCAGGGCTATGAGCAGGAATCTTTCCTGGTAGGAGCAAAGATTCCCCGTTTTGGTTCCGGTGAAGCAAAAGGAATTGTTCAGGAATCTGTCCGCGGACGTGATCTTTATCTGATGGTAGATGTATGTAACCACAGTCTGACTTACAGCCTTGCAGGCCATACCAATCACATGTCACCTGATGACCATTATCAGGATTTGAAACGTATTATCGCTGCCTGTGGAGGAAAAGCAAGACGTATTACTGTTATCATGCCATTTCTCTATGAGAGCCGTCAGCATAAACGTTCTGCCCGTGAGTCACTGGACTGTGCACTGGCTCTGCAGGAGCTGGTATCTATGGGTGTGGACAATATCATCACCTTTGATGCACATGACCCGCGTGTACAGAATGCAATCCCGCTGTCTGGTTTTGAGACCGTACAGCCTGCTTACCAGTTTATCAAGGCACTGCTCTCCAACGTAAATGACATTCAGGTAGACAGTGAGCATCTGATGGTCATCAGCCCTGATGAGGGTGGTACCAGCCGTGCAGTTTATCTGGCAAATGTGCTGGGTGTAGACATGGGTATGTTCTACAAACGCCGTGATTACACGAAAGTAGTCAATGGACGCAATCCAATCGTTGCCCATGAGTTTCTGGGCAGCAATGTAGAAGGAAAAGATGTTCTGGTCATTGATGACATGATCTCCTCCGGTGAGAGCATGATTGATGTAGCAAGAAAGCTGAAGGCCCTTCATGCGAAACGAATCTTCCTGTATTCCACCTTTGGTCTGTTCACCAATGGTATGGAAAAATTCGATGAGGCTTACAAAGAAGGATTGTTCTATCGCGTACTGACTACCAACCTGGTATATCAGACCCCGGAGCTTCTGTCCCGCGAATATTACATCAGCTGCGACATGAGCAAATACATCGCTCTTCTGATCGATACGCTGAACCATGATGCATCTGTCAGTGATCTTCTTGATCCCTACGAAAGAATCCACCGTTTCCTTGATCGGTACAAAAACGGACAGGTATAATAAAGGGACTGCCGCAAATGCAGGATGCATTTTGCGGCAGTCTTTTTTGAATCATATAGAAAACGACTGTTTTTGCGTCGTGAAAGGAATTATATGCCCAATTTTATCTTCATTTCCCCGGCCTTTCCCGGCAATTATGAAAATTTCTGTGTTGCCCTGAGGGCAAACGGCGTCAATGTCCTCGGCATCGGAGACACCCCTTATGACTGTCTGTCTCCGCGCCTGAAGAGCGTGTTGACCGAATATTACCGGGTAGAAAATATGGAAAACTATGACGAGATGTTCCGTGCCGTTGCATTTTTATCCTTCCACCATGGAAAGATTGATTACCTGGAGAGCAACAACGAATACTGGCTGACCCAGGATGCAAGACTTCGGGAAGATTTTCATATTACTACCGGTCTTCAGCCCAAAGATATGGACCTGATCAAATACAAATCAAAGATGAAAGCCGGTTACGAAAAAGCCGGCATTCCCTGTGCACGTTACCATCTGATTTCTGACCTTACATCGGCACAGAACTTCATCAGGGAAGTCGGATACCCTGTGATCGTAAAACCAGACTGCGGTGTCGGTGCCAATGACACCTGGAAACTCACCTGCGAAGCGGAGCTTCTTGACTTTTTCCGCCATCTTCCATCCATTCCTTATATTATGGAAGAATATGTTCCCGGAGAGATCTGCTCTTATGATGCGATTGTAAACAGCAAGGGATCTCCCCTTTTTGAAACCGGCAATATCACACCGATCTCCATTATGGACTGTGTGAACGACCATAACTCCATTAAATTCTATATTGTAGATCAGCTGGCCGAAGACCTGAAAACCTGCGGACGTGCCTGCCTGAAGGCTTTTAAAGTGCATAGACGCTTCGTGCATCTGGAGTTTTTCCGTCTGTTGGAAGACCATCCATACCTTGGCAAAAAAGGCCAGGTTGTAGGTCTGGAAGTCAATATGCGTCCTTCCGGCGGACCTACCCCGGATATGATCAATTTTGCCTATAACATCAACTGCTATCAGTACTATGCGGATATGATGATCTATGATAAACTGCGCCATAAGACCAAGACTTCTCCTGCCTTCTGCGTCTATGTAGGCCGTTGGAAAGAGCATCCTTATGCACATACTCACCAGGAGATTCTTGCACACTGGGACAAATATCTGAAGGTTGCCGAGGAACTTCCGGAAGTACTTGCACATGGCATGGGCAATTATATGTATCTGGCAAGATTTGAATCCAAAGAGCAAATGGACACCTTCTGTCAATATGCGTTGGAGATCAAAGAGCCGGGAGTCTTACCGGAAATACCGGTAAAGAAGACAACTCAAGTCCGTAAAACTGCAGGTGCGAAACGATCTTCTAAAATTTCGCAGAAAGGATCTGAAAATTCATGATAGAAATACAGGAAACAAGCTGGTACAGTGACCGGCTTGGGCGGGAGATGCCCGTAAAACGTTATGGAACCAAAGGAAAACCCTGTCTGGTCATTCCTTCTCAGGACGGTAAACATAATGACTTTGAGAGCTTTGGCATGGTAGAAGCCTGCAGACCTTTTATCGAAAATGGAAGACTTCAGTTGTTCTGCGTGGACACTATTGATGCAGAGACCTGGTCCTGCACCTGGAAAAATCCCAGAGACCGGATCTTCCTGCATGAGAAATGGATGCAATATCTGTTCTGCGAAGTACTTCCCTTTATGAAACAGGCTGCTCCCGGACAATTATCCATGACCATGGGATGCAGCATGGGCGCATTTCATGCAGCTAATCTGTTTTTCCGTTTTCCTGACCAGTTTGATGCAACCATCTGTTTAAGCGGTGTCTATGACGCTGCCAACATTCTGGGCGGCTATATGGATGATCTGGTGTACCTGAACTCTCCATACCATTGTCTCCAGCACATGCCGGAAGATCACCCGTATATGGCTCTGTACCGCAGAAGCCACATGTATTTCTGCGTAGGCCAGGGTGCCTGGGAGGACGAACTGCTGGCAGATACCCGCAAGCTGGACAGCGTACTGAAAGCAAAAGACATCCCTGCATTTGTAGATTACTGGGGATATGATGTAAGCCATGACTGGTACTGGTGGCAGAAACAGGCTGCTTATTTTCTTGGAAAGATCTTGTAATGTTCACAGAATCTACATTTGACTTTCGATCTGACGAATCTTAGAATGAAACATATGTAGAATAGCGAAAGGAATAATGAAAATCATGAAAAAAATAACTGTATGGCTTCTGACCCTGGCATTTGCTGCAACAATGCTGGCCGGATGCGGAAGCAAAACTGATACTACGGATACTACCGAGACTACTGAAGCGACCTCTGCAGCTGACGAGACCAGTGATGGAGCCGCTGACACAGCAGACACCTCTGAGAACGAAGAGCTGCTCACAGGTCTTCATCATGTGACCATCGATGTGCAAGATTATGGCACTATTTCTCTGGAACTGGATGCAGATACTGCCCCGATTTCTGTAACCAACTTTATCAATCTGGCAAATGAAGGCTTCTACGATGGTCTGACTTTCCATCGCATCATCTCCGGATTCATGATCCAGGGCGGCGATCCCAATGGAAACGGAACCGGCGGTTCTGAGAAGACCATCAAAGGTGAGTTCTCTGCAAATGGTGTGGAAAATGATATTTCTCATGTGAGAGGTGTCATCTCCATGGCACGTGCCAATGACCCGGACAGCGGATCTTCCCAGTTCTTCATCGTCCATGAGGACAGTACTTTCCTGGATGGCCAGTATGCAGCCTTTGGTCATGTAACCGATGGTATGGATGTGGTTGATGCCATCTGCGAGGCTGTACCGGTGCAGGACAATAATGGAACCGTTGCTGCAGCAGATCAGCCGGTGATCACCGCTGTTACGGTGGTTGATTAAGATAATAAAAGCTACTCACGAGTTGTATACTTATGAGTAGCTTTTTTATGTACTATGAATATTCGACGAAAATTGTGCAAATATTGTTCTATACAACGCCCATGGCACTGCTGACGGCGGCACCGCAGGCTGCCTCTTCCTGGTAGATCGCCAGTGACAGTTCTGCGCCGAACATCTCACTGCTGATCTCCTGAAGCACTTGATTCTTTCTCAGTCCATTACCGGATGCAACCAGATGATTGACTTCAATGCCTGTGGCCTTATAGATGATCTGATACATATCGTACAGCTCTTTGATCATGCCATGAAGCACCCCATAGGTCAGTCCTTCCGGAGTAAAATTCTCTTCACTTAAGTTCGTGATACCACCGCGGATATCCGGATTGATTCTGGTTCCATTAAACCGTGTGGACACTTCCATCTTATCACTCTGCTCTTTTCCTTCACGAGCCATCTCTTCCAAAAGTCCATATAATGGCTCGTCATTTCCAGTAGCTCTCTTCATAAATCTACGGAAAAATTTCTCAAGGGTGGCATACGCTCTTCCACCGCACAGAGAAGCACCAACCAGAAGATATTTTCCATTTACAAATGGTCTTGCCTCGATTCCTTCTCCTGAGAACAACTGATCAGACAACACAGAGATCTGTCCGCCGGTTCCCATATTCAGAAGGATGGTATTCTCCCTGAATCCCACAGATCCAAGAAAGCTTGCCTGGTTGTCTCCCAGTGCAGCAGTTACCGGGATTCCCTTATACTTACCAAGCACTGCCACATCACCGGTCACTTCCGGGAGAATGGATGTATCCATTCCCAGCTGTTCCAGCACTGCTTTGCGGAACTCTCCTTTTTCGCTGTCAAACAGATTCAGGCCAAAGCTTCCTGCATTGCTGGCATGCACCAGCGGAGTTTTTCTTCCGGTCAGCTTCATGCCAAGGTAATCTCCAATCGAACAGAAGGTCGCTGCTCCTTCTGGCACGATCCCTTTTCTGCAGTGATACAGATGGGTCACCAATCCAAAGCCTGTGGACACGGTAAGTCCTGTTTTTTCGTATACTTCCTGAACAATGCTCTTACCGTCAAATTCCGGCTGCGCACCTCTTCCATCCTGCCAGGTATATAATGGGCTGACGCACTCCCCCTCGTTGTCCAGATACACGATTCCATGCATCTGGCCAGTCAGTCCGATACCCTCTACATCAGGAAATTCCTCCAGCAGTTCGTCCAGAAGCGCACATGCCTTGGTACGAATCACAGATACATCCTGGATCTGCTCCCACTCATGCTCAGCCTTGATAAAGCTGCCATTCTGAATCGTCTTCGCTTTCAGTACCTTTTTTGCTTCTGTATCAAGGACAACTCCACTGATCGTTGTTGTTCCGATATCAATTCCCGCCGCTCTCATCTTCCGCCTCTTCCCCCTTATCAGACAGATTTTCTTTTTCTTTTAATTCTTCTGCGCTGAGCTTCATGGCTTTTGCAAAGCCCGCTACGCATAAAAATAAACCAAATAATGCAAATACAGCTGCAATCGCAATGATCAGCGCAGGATTATCCGCCTGAATACCCTGATGCAGATCCCTGCCCATACTGTAAGCCGTGTAGATCAAATACGCTCCCAGCATCATTTTTACATATTGTCTCGTTCGCTGCTGTGTCAGTGTATCTGTCTCTCTTTTTTTCTTAAACATGGTCATTTTCCTTTGCAAATTTATTCATTGATATTTCAATAATACCTGAATTTTTGGTCTTTGTAAATAAGAGACAGGAATACCCGAAAGTATTCCTGTCTCTATAGAACTACGTTGATGATATGTCCTTATTTGCTATGCTCTTCGTCATATTTATGGAAAGCATCTACCTTCGGCTGAGATGCGCATCCCGGCACAAATTCATTGGTAAGGAATGCATCTACGAACAGTTCTCTCTCTTTGTTTCCTGTGGTGAATGCACCCATGCACATGATATTTGCATCGTTGCTGAGTCTTGCCCTCTGAGCTGAATATACATCGGATACCAGCGCTGCATAAGCACCCGGGACTTTGTTTGCTGCGATAGATACACCGATTCCAGTTCCACAGATCAGGATTCCTCTGTCGTATTTTTTAGCTGCTACTGCCTCGCCTACTGCGATTGCAACGTTAGCGTAGATCGGATCTTCACTTCCGAAATCAGTTACTTCTCCATATCCTTTTTTTGCGATATATGCGATTACTTCCTCTTTTGCAGCCTGTGCATTCGGGTCACATCCAATAGCGATTTTCATTTTATTTTCCTCCAGTCTTCTCTTAGATCAGTTTTACTGAGACTCGTACTTTTTCTTTGCCATACGAATCAGGTCATTAAACTTATCAGCCTGCCATGCAGCACGTCCTACGAACAGACCATCGATAGACGGCTGAACGATCAACTCTTCTGCATTGCCTGGATTTACGCTGCCACCGTACAGTGCCGGGATCTCTCTTCCCTCTTCACCAAACAGCTCAACCAGGCAGTTCTTAATCTCTTTGTGCATTCTCTCTGCATAATCTGCAGTAGCCGGTGTACCATTGACACCGATAGACCATACCGGTTCATAAGCAACCCATACACGTCCAAGATCTTCTTTTTTCACTCCGGAAAGTCCAACCTTCAACTGGGTTCTCAGCACTTCCGGTCCCAGATCATATTTCTTCTCTTCTGCGGTCTCACCGATACACAGAAGAGTGGTAAATCCATGATCCAGTCCACATCTTACCTTTTTACTCTCATCCTCATCTGTCTCTCTGAACACATGCCTTCTCTCAGAATGACCGATCATGACCAGCTTGATTCCAACTTCCTCAAGCATCAGCGGAGAAATTTCTCCGGTAAACTGTCCCTGCTCTTCCCAGCACATGTTCTGCGCACCAAGTTTTACATACTTCTGATCAATGGTTTTACCCACGCGCTCCAATGATGTGTAAGACGGGATGATGAAGAGCTCGATCTCGTCTCTGCTGATGTCTGAAGTAAGCTTCACCAGCTCTTTCAGGTAATCCTCTGTCTGCTGGCTTCCTTTATACATCTTCAGGTTACTTCCAAAATAAAGTTTTTTCATGATATCTGTTTTCGCTCCGTTTCTGCTTATTCCATCTTATCTTCCACATATTCTCTCATGCCCTGGAAGATCAGCCATACAGAAGTTGCTCCCGCATCCTGATGTCCAATCGCACGCTCAAGAAGGGATTTGGCACGTCCGAATTTTGCTACATACTTCTTCGTGTCTTCTACTCCCTGCTTTGCAGCCACTTCCGCTGCTTTCAATGCATCCAGCAAGGAATTATCTGCATTTGCTTCCAGTGCATCTGCTGCAGGCACAAGTGCATCAACCATGGTCTTGTCTCCAACTTCCGCTTTTCCACGTTCCTGGATCGCATGCAAAGATTTCCGTTCCATTGCAGCCAGTTCTTTGGCTTTGATAGCTTCCTTCGGCTCCATGTCTTTGGCTCCTGCCAGATACAGACTTCCGAAAATAACGCCGCTTGCTCCACCCATGGAGTTCAGCATCTCGGTTCCGGCTGCCTCAAACAGTTTATATACATCTGTCTCTCCAGCCATCTTAAGCAGCCGTTTCTTCGCTTTCTTCATACCGCCGTACATGCCGATTCCATGATCACCATCACCGATAGCACTGTCGATCTCCGTCAGATATTCCTTTTTCCCCATTACCTTATCTGCCACATAGATCAGCATATTGCGAGTATCTTCTCCGTTCAGTTCTTCCAGAACACCAGACTTACTTCTGGTGATCTCCGTTACCACGTTCTCTTCCTCTTCTTCGATCAGCTCGTCCTCGTCAGCCCCTTCTGCTTTTACGACGGTTCCCACGCTGCCTTTTGCATAGTATGGAGAATAACACGGAGCATCATAATATTTCTTCAATTCATCATCCATTCTCATGAAGGAGATGGAGAATCCTCCCATTTCCTGAGAAGTAACATAGGATTTGATATCTGCGTCATATACTTTGATCTGATCCTTATGAAGAAGTCTGTACAAATCATAATATACAATGTTCAGTTCCAGAAGAGGTGTGGAACCCAGTCCATTTACAAGAACTGCAACTTCGTCCCCTTCCTTCAGATCCATCTCTTTTTTCAGTTCAGCATACATGCGATCCACGATTTCTTCTGCCGGAGCCATCTTTGCACGTTCGATCCCCGGCTCACCATGAATACCCATGCCATATTCCATCTCATCATCTGCCAGCTCAAAGGTCGGTTTCTCATTGCCTGGCAATGTACACGGAAGTGTGGCAATACCGATACTGTTTACATTATCTCTTGCCTTTTCTGTAATACGAACCACTTCGTCCAGATCAAATCCAGCATCACATGCAGCTCCTGCAACTTTGATCACGAACACATCTCCTGCGATTCCACGTCTGTCCGGGATCCTCTCCTTCGGTGCAGATGCCAGATCATCCCACACACGCACATGCGCCGTCTTAATACCCTCAGCCTGCAGAAGCTCCTCTGCCATATCAAAGTTCAGATTATCACCTGCATAGCATCCATATACAAACAGAACGCCTTTTCCCTGATCTACTGATTTTGCTGCTTCTTTGATCAACTGCGGATTGGGTGATGCACATACATTTCCACATGCAACTGCATCTGCAAGTCCGGCACCACAGAATCCTGAGAACATCGGCTCATGGCCGGAACCCCCTCCGACTACCAGTGCAACCTTCTTTTCTCGGTGTCCTCTGTAATAAAAAGCATTAAAACCATCTACTTTTTTGTAAAAACTCTTATATGCTGTCAAATACCCCAGGAGCATCTCATCTACTACATTGGAGACATCCTTGTTCAAAATCTTCTTCAAATACCCATCCTCCTAAATACCGTTGCTGTGAAAAAATGCACCTCCAAATACAGGCTGCTGTCTGGAGGTGCATCATCTTTACTACATTATTCCATTACATAACCACCGCAGAGCAGATGACGAACCGGCTCGTCCTCTTCAATTGAATGATGGGTCTCCTCAGAGAAATGATTATCTTTTGCATCATCATTTACTTTGGATACTTCACCAACGATCAGCTCTCCGCCTTCTGCATAGAACCGATGATAAATATAAGGTGTTAAGGTAATGCTGTTACCATTGGTTACTTTAACAACACCGCCTGCTGGTACTGTTACTTTCATACCGTCGCAGTAAACAGTTACATCTGACTCATAATCTACTGCATATCCTTCAGATTCCGGTTTGGAATTCCATACTTCTACACAAAGGGTTCCACCACATCTGTTGATGATATCCTCAGTTTTCTCATAATGGAAGTGACGTGGAAGGATCTGTCCATCTTTCATAGCGATGAGTTTCTCACAATACGGACGGGTCATATCCCCCATAACTCCGTTTCTCATTGTTCCAAGAACAGCACCGATCTTATCAAAATCTCCGCTGCCGTAATCTGTTACGTCCCATCCAAGACCTACAGAAGTCATACGCTCAGTCAGATCTTTTTTTGCTTCCCACTCTTCCGGTGTCCAGTAGAAGAAATCCGGAATCTGGAAATTCATACGTTTGCAAAGGTCCATTGCCCATTCAATGTTTGCATTAATTACAGAACGTTTCATTTTTATTTACCCCCTATGTTGAAAAAGGAGCGGTTCTGTCCGGATAGGAAGAACCGCTCCTTTCCTGTCAGTCTGTTAATTACAGAGTGTAGTATTTAACTTTGTCATCAGAACCAAACAGTTTAATCTTATGACGAGCAACCTCTCGCATTGCTTCCAGAGCTTCCGGATACAACTCGAACGGCTCTCTTACCTTCGGGTCATTAGCCAGAACAACTCTCAGTTTCTGATACAGAGCGTCTTTGATATCGGAAGAAATGTTGATCTTGTTGATACCAAGCTTAGCAGCCTCACCGATCTCTTTATCCGGGTTACCAGAACCACCGTGCAGTACCAGCGGAACATTAACAACTTTCTTGATCTCTTTCAGAAGCTCAAGTTTCAGTTCCGGCTTGAATCCCTTCGGATACAGACCATGAGCGGTTCCGATTGCAATTGCAAGACAGTCGCAGTTGGTCTCCTCTACGAACTTAACAGCCTCTTCCGGTTTGGTGTAGATGATGTTGGTAGCACCACCTGCAACTTCTGTATCGTTGTCGGTGCTTCCGATGGTACCAAGCTCTGCCTCTACAGATACTCCCAGCGGATGAGCCAGCTCAACAACTCTCTTAGTGATAGCTACGTTGTCCTCGAAGCTCTCGTGAGAAGCATCGATCATAACAGAAGTAAATCCGTCTCTGATAGCTCTCTCGATGTCTTTCAGTCCGGAATGATCCAGATGGATAACACACGGGATCTTGGTGTCATTCGCTGCTTTGATTACCTGCTGGATAAATGCATCGCCCTGGAATTTTAACTCGCTCGGATGGATAGCCAGGATAACCGGAGACTTCTGAGCTTCGCACTCTGCGATGATGCCTGTCAGCATCTGACCGGTACCAATATTGAATGCCGGGATAGCAAAGTTGTGCTCATTGGCTACAGCCAATAACTCTTTCATGTTCATTAACATAGTTCTTTTCCTCCTAATACTTATATAGTTTTGCTATTTATAAGTTCTTTTCTTTATGGCTATATGATAAAATTTTTTTTCACGAATGTCAAGTCATTTTCCCAATATTTTTATTTTTCACGAAATAATTTTTCATATTCCTTGCACATTCAAAGTACTTCCATCCATCAATATTCTTCTAAAATTGCCTCCACAATATCTACCACAATTTTATCATATCCGGTCATACCGCCTTTTCCAATAACCGTCATACCACGGTATGCGCCGTCCGCCAGTCTTGAAACATCTGTCTGAGGGATGACATAATCCAGTGTCTCCAGACACTCGGCTCCAAGCTGTCTGCATACATGTACCATCGTGTCCCCTCCGGTCATATAAAGACCTGCAATCCGGTCTTTTCCACATGTGCTCATTACTTTCAGGATAATTTTTCCTAAGCCTTCATTGATTTTATCCGCGCACATACCTGAAGGATAGCCGCGTTTCTGGTCTTCTATATCCAGATTAAGAAGCACCCCATGCAATGCTGTTTCAAATAATATCGCAGGGATATTTTTCTGAGTTTTCAATATTTCGATTGCCTTATCTGCTGCCTTGGCAATCTCTTTTTCTGCCATTTCTGACTGATCAAGTAACAATTCCGGGTTTACGCTGATCTGATATGCCTGTGTGTTCGCGCAAAAAATATGCATCTGGCGTTTTGTAACTTCTGTCGCGCTTCCTGCCGCAATCAGCACCGCTCGTCCGCTCTTTTTAAGATCATCTACCTTATGTTTCAACTTTTTCCGTCCAGCTCTTGAAGAATATTTTCCATCCTGTTCCTGATTTGCCAGACCTCGTTGTCTTGCAAGCTCCGCGGTAAACGGTCCAGGATCTACACTCAGCACTTCCCACTGTAATTCTATACAGGCTCCCGCTATTTCACGGATGTCCTTATCTGAAATTGCATCTACAACAATTACTCTACATTCATCTCTGCATTTTTCTGCCATTGCCTCTGCAACAGCCTCTTTTCCTTCAAGTACCCGTTCCAGTGCTACCAGTCCTACTTTTTCTTTTGTCTGTGCTGCCAGTAATTTGGGAATATAATTTTCCTTCACCGGGGTTCTGACATCTCTGGCAGCAGGCGTATTTACAAGTGCTGTACCATCAATCACAGAATAACCGCCTACCAGAATTCTTCTTGATCCCGGCATAGCAGGCACAACGACCGCTATAGTTTCCTCTCCCAAAACATCCATCATAGCATCTATCTCAATTCCGATTCCGCCTCGCATGGTCGTATCAATTCGTTTTTGAAAATACCGACATCCCTGCCTTTTTAAGATGTCTGTCGCATGCTTTACTGCTTCATAAGCTTTTTCGGTTTTACTTGCCCGGCTGTTCGTACTGATTACTATTGCATCTTCCAACTGTTCATTACACTTCTCTGCTTTTTCCTTTACTGCCTTTTCGTGAAAATAAACATTTGTCCTGACACCACTTCTTGCCAGCAGCACACCCGTTGTTGTTGCACCGGTAAGATCATCTGCCACAATTCCAAGATATGCCATACTGCCGCCTCCTTATCCCCTTATTCTAACTCAGGACGGGAAAATTTTCCCGTCCTGAGTATGTTACTATCTTATAATTCCGTTATTTTATTTCATGCTGTTTTGCCGCATATTCAGCTACTACTTTTGTAGATTCAATCAGGCTGACTTCATCTGCAATACCCTTTCCGGCAATATCAAATGCTGTTCCATGGTCAACCGAACTTCTGATGAACGGAAGTCCAAATGTCAGCGTGACGGATTTTTCAAAATCAAGAGTCTTGCATGCAATGTGTCCCTGATCGTGATAGAGCGACAGAATCGCATCATATTTTCCGGATTTTCCAATGTGGAACAGGGAATCTGCCGGACACGGTCCTACCGCATTGATTCCCATTTCCTGTGCTGCTTTTACAGCAGGCTCAAGATCTGTAATCTCCTCCGTTCCAAATAATCCATGGTCTCCGTTATGCGGATTCAATCCAGCAACTGCAATCAGAGGATTTTCAATACCGATTTTTCGAAGTTCTTTATCAATGTTCACCACATTTTCCAGTACCACTTCTTTTGTTGCATAATGGCATGCATCTACCAGTGACATGTGGCGGCTCACAAAGAATACTCTCAACTTATGGCACGAGAACATAGTCAACGCGTATGGCGAATGGGTCTGATGTTGATAAATCTCTGTATGTCCAGGCTCTTTGACTCCCACAAGCTTGATTGCTTCCTTGTGAATCGGAGCTGTAGATACTGCATCAATTTTCTTTTCCATACCGAGTTCAATAGATTTCATGATCCAGTCAATCGCCATCTGTCCTGCAAGCTTCTGTACCTTGCCCCATTCAATAGAATCTGTATCATAATCTCCAGTTTCTATAATATCAATGGTTCCATATTCATATTTTGCCTGATCCGGATCATCGATTTTGTTATACTTCAGTTCCTTTCCAAGTATCTTTGCAGCACGTTCCATAATAGCAATGCTTCCTATTACAAATGGTTTGCAACATTCATGCAATCCTTTATCCAGCATTGCTCCTACTACAATCTCCGGACCAATTCCTGCCGGATCCCCCATTGTAATTGCTGTAACTGGTCTGAACTTCGTTTCATTATTCATAGAATCCTCCTGGTGCCTTTACAAGTGTGTCAAATTGTTTACGATCATGGCCAAACCACACCTGGGCCTTACTTTCTTTTGCAACCTTCTTAATATATTTCAGGCTTTTTCTCCATCCTACCGTGTCATAAACGACTCCTGGCTCTCGCTCCAGCTCATAATTTTCTGTACAATATACCGCATCTGATGTAATAATAACTGTACCAGTCTTCTCCAGATCTGCTTTTAAGGCAAGGACTCCTCTTGCATGTCCAGGACCCAGATTTAATATCGTAAGTCCCTCGCACACCTTATAATCGCCTTCGTTGCATTCCAGGAATTTCCAATTTAATTTCATTTTCGTCCACACATCTGTGTCTTTCCAAATGTATGAATCCATATATCTGTTCTGTGCATATGCGCTGATGCAGGCATTGAACTCATCTTTATGTACAATAAATTCCGCGTTAGGGAAGTATTCCACACATCCTGCATGATCATTATGCATATGAGACAAAATTACCGTCTTAATATCATCTGGTTTTACTCCAAGCTGCTCAAGCTGATAGAGAATCGTTGTTGTCTCGTCACCTTCATATGGCACCTGATTCTGGAATTCTACCGGCCAACGGCCATTTTCTCCCATACAATCCGGATGGCATCCTGTATCATACAGCACGTATCCTTCATCCGTCTCAATCAGGTATGCCGGCACTGGAAATTCTACCATCTCATTTTCACAATGCGGATTATCTACACGCGCCACATGTGACATCGAAACTACCAGATTTTTATCCAATTTTAAGCTTCCCAGTTCAAATACATGCAATTTCATATCAATACCTGCTTTCTGTTCTTATTTAGAAATCAAAATCGTCCACATTATCCTTTGTAAACTCAACCAGTGGAAGACTGATATTCATACTGATATCGTCTTCTTCTGGTGTAAATTCACCAAGTTTTCCAGCTTCAAATGCTTTTCCTGCCTCTATTCCGTCTGTTGCAAGATCATATGCCGTGTAAACTGTCAGATAACCGTGATCCGGTGCACTCCACAGCTGTACATCTCTGATAGATCCATCTTTCAGATAAGATTTCATTGTATTTGGTGTAGAGTTACCACATACCACGACCTGCCCTGTTTTTCCAGCTGAAACAACTGCATCTACTGCTCCCGGAAGGTTTGGTGCTCCTAAAGCGATGATTCCCTTTAAGTCAGAATAACTCTTCATCAGGTCACTTGCAAGTGTATTGGCTTTCTGTGTATCCTCTCCAGCCTCTCTTGTATCTACGATATTAATATTCGGATATTTCTCAGCAATACGTGCTTTGATTGCGTCGATCCAGAGTACCTGGTTTGTTGCTGTAAAAGTTGTTGTAATAATTGCAATATCACCCTTTGCGCCAATCTGATCTGCCATAGAATCAATGATTGCATTTCCAAATGTTGTATAGTCTACCAGGTTTACAAAAATATCTCTTACATTTGCATCTGCATCCCATGATACAACTTTAATTCCTGCTTTTTCCGCTTTCTCCAATGTCGGTTTAATAGCATCCGGGTCATTTGCTGCAATACAGATAACATCCGGCTGAGTCGGAATGATCGTTTCCAGCATCTCTATCTGTTTGTCAACGGTTGCTTCTGTCGGTCCCTGCCATGTTACCTCTACCTTGTCACCAAGCTCATCTGCTGCTTCGTCAACACCCTTTTTTACTGCGTTGTAATAATCGATACCTACAACTTTTGGCATAACAACAATTTTGATTTTCTCACTTGAAGCAGATCCAGAATCACCGCTTCCTCCACTTTGCTTTCCACATGCTGACATGGACAGTACCATTGCCAGAATTAACATTACACTGACTACCTTTCTTAATTTTCCCTTCATGTTCATATCCTCCTTTTATTTTTATATTTGCGCTCTGCAAATATGGTTTCACATTTACATCTCTGCCTGTTTCTTCGATCCCACAAAGTTATTGAATGCTACTGCCAGAATCAGAATCAGACCGATGATAACTGACTGGATTTCTGTCTGAATCGCCGCTGTTGTAAGTCCAAGCCGAATCAGTACAATAATAATTGCTGCGATGTAAGATCCTGCAAAGCTTACCTTTCCTCCTGCCAGTGATGCACCTCCGAAGACTGCAATCGTAATGGCATCCATCTCGTAGTTATTACCGTAATCTGCTTTTGCACTACTTACACGGCAGGTAAAAAGTACGCCAAGAAGTGCTGCAAATAAACCAGATAATATGTATGTTTTTACTTTGTTCCATGTAACACGGATTCCAGAGAAAACTGCAACTTCTTCGTTATATCCGATACTCTTTAAGTACACTCCAAAATTTGTCTTATAAATGAATACTGCTACAATAATGTACGCAAGTGTTGTTACCACAAGCTGTACCGGGAGCGGACCGATGTCTCCCTGTCCCAGGAAATACAAGCTCTCCGGAACCGGAATGGCAGATCCCTTTGAAATACCAAGTGCGATACCTCTGAAAAGTTCCATCGTAGCAAGTGTCACAATCAATGCCGGAAGTTTCAGCTTACATACTACATATCCATTTAACGCCCCACCGAGTGCTCCGATCATCAGACTGAATAACACAGCCAGTGCTGATGGTATACCTGCCTGGCAAAAAAGTCCCAGACAGACAGAGGATAAAGCCATCATAGAGCCGACAGAAAGATCAATCCCTCCTGTCAGGATGACCAGTGTCATTCCAAGTCCAATCAGGCTTGTCTCTGAAATAAATCTTGTCGCATTTAACAGATACCCTGGTGTCAGGAAGTAATCTGACATGCTTGACATAACTCCCACTACAATTATCAGTACGATCAACAGAATAAAGAAATTATTTTTAGTCAGTTTTTTAAGCATTTTCAGCACCTCCCTTTATCAACCTTGATTTCACTTTTTTAAAATCAATCGCGTAAGAAGCTACTGATACAAAGATAATCAAACCCTGAACTGCCTGCTCCCACAATGCATCGATTCCGAAGAACACAAGCACCGTACCCAACGCACTGACAAGAAGTGATCCAAGAAATACTCCGGATACATCTCCTTCTCCACCGACCGTACTTGCTCCACCGACAACTGCGGAAGAAATCAGTGTCATTTCCCAGCCTTTTCCTGTATTGGACTGGATTCCACCATATCTTGTTGTATATATAGATGCTGTCAATCCTACTAATACGCCGCATACTGCAAATGCAATGATTCTCGTCAGTCTTACATTGATGCCACTCAGTCTTGCCGAATCTGGATTAGAACCAACTGCATAAAAGTTTCTTCCCCATTCTGTACGGTTCAGTATGAACCACATGATTACCGCTACCAGAACCATGATATAAACCGGAATTGGCATTCCGGCCACTCTGCCCTGACCTAACTTCAAAATATTTTTCGGAAGTCCGTTAATCCAGCTTCCTTTTGTAATGATGATCAACAGGCCTCTGTATATACTCAGAAGACCAAGTGTCGCAACAATGGCATCCAGTTTCAGAAGTGTAACGACCATTCCATTTACCAGTCCAAGTACAACCCCGACAAGCATGGATCCTAAAATCACAACTAGTAATGGCATTCCAGCTTTTGCAAGAATTCCAGTCGTTGTACAACAGGCTGCAAGAATGGCTCCTACAGATACATCAATGTCTCCCACAAGCAGAACACATAACATTCCAAGTGCTGCAATCGCCGTTGTCGAAACGTTCAGCAAAATATCCATCGCATTGTCAATACTGAAGAAAGACGGCGCCTTTATAAACATGATTCCCAGAATTACTGTATAAAAAATGATTAATGCCTTTATTGCTTTTCGATTTTTATACATATTACTTACGCCTCCTTTCCTGCAAGTGCCATACCAAGAATTGCATTTTTCTCGAAAGCTTCTGTAAGTTCTCCTGCAATCATACCCTGGCGCATTACGATGATCCTGTCTGCGATCATTTGTGTTTCTTCTATATCAGACGATACAATTAAAATTCCTTTTCCTTCTTCTGCAAGTTTTATAATCAGTCGGTAGATTTCCATCTTGGCTCCCACATCAACTCCACATGTGGGTTCATCTAATATCAGCAGTTCCGGATTGGTATTCAGCCATTTTCCAATAACGACTTTCTGCTGATTTCCGCCCGAGTAAGAACCTCCTTCCAGTTTTGCTGACGGCGGATTCAGAAGCAGTCCTTTCACCTGCTCCTCCACGCACTGCGCTTCTTTTTTCTTGTCCCGGAATCCTCCTTTGGAAAGTGTCGGAAGTGCTGCCATTACCATATTCTCTGCAGCACTGATTTTCTTTACAAGTCCCTGTCGTCCTCGATCCTCCGGAACCATTGCGATTCCCTGCCGGATAACATCCCATGTATGTTTTTTCACCGGTTCGCCTTTAAATGTAATCTCTCCGGAGTCATAGGAATCAATTCCAAATACAGCTCTCATGACTTCAGTACGTCCCGCTCCTACCAGGCCAGAAAGAACAACAATCTCTCCCCGGTGTACCTGGAAACTTACATTTTGAAATACTTTTTCTTTTGTCAGTTTCTTTACATCCAGAAGTACTTCTCCCGGTTTTCTATCTTTTTTGTCAAGTTCCTTATCTACTTCTTTTCCAAGCATGGAACCTGTTACCCAGTCTGTAGTTGCCTCTTTTGTATCTTTTGTTCCAATAATTTTTCCATCTCTCATAACCGTTACTCGGTCTGTAATCTGAAAGATTTCTTCCATCCTGTGAGAAATGTAAATGATTGACGTTCCTTCCTGTTTTAATTTTCGGACAATATCAAACAACTTTTCGGTTTCCTGCTTTGAAAGTGAAGATGTTGGCTCATCCATAATCAGAATCCTTGCATCCATAGACAACGCTTTTGCAATCTCAACCAACTGTGCAGATGCTTTTCCCAGATTCTCCATTTTTTCATAAAGATCAATCTCTACACCCAGTCTTTCAAATGTCTCTGAAGCAATTGACTCCATCTTCTTCCAGTCAAGCTGTCCGTGTTTCTTTAATCTCTTGCCTACAAACAAATTTTCCAACACCGAAAGCTTAGGATAAAGGCTTGTCTCCTGATAGATTGTTGCCACTCCAAGTGACTGTGCTTTTGCTGGTGTCAAATTCTTCGTTTTCACTCCATCAATAACGACTTCTCCCTGATCCTGGTTCAATGCTCCGGAAATGATTTTTATCAATGTACTTTTTCCCGCTCCATTAATGCCAAGCAGTGCCTGAATTTCTCCTTCTTTTAGTTCAAAATCAATTCCTTTCAGGACATGATTTCCGCCAAAACTCTTATATATGTTTTCCGTTCTTAATGCATATCCCTGTCCACCCATACCGAAGCTCCTCCATTACTTTCGTTTTGCTTTCGTTTTGTTCTCTATAATTTGTCTTTATATTTCATATAATATATCATTTTCTTTGTTTTTTCAATAATTATCTATCTTTTCAGCAATTATAGTGATATTATGTATCATTTTTTATAGAATCTGCACAATATTTTGCTAGATTTTTTTCGTTTTCTTTCGTTTTTTCGTTTTATTTTCAACGGATTAAAATTCATGGAGATTTAATGAGTTTTGAAAGGAGTGCAAATACGAGAATCGCCATTTTCTGTAAATGGTATTATGTCGATGCAAATAGAACAAACCACCGGCTGAGCCGGTGGTTATGATTTAAGAAGAATATCTTATTTAGCTGCTTCCCAGTCAGCCTGTTTGTCAAAAAATGTAACGGTAATCTTGTTGTGGAAAGTCTCACCGGCTTTCAGTGTGGTCATCAGATTGTTCTCTTCCAGATATTTACGGCCTTCCAGATAATTGTTAGCCGGTTCCAGACCAAGAACATAATCTTTCTCACCCATCATCTTCCACTCGCACATAACAGGGAGAAGACGCGGATCAAAGGTGATTGCCAGACCTTTCTGAACATCCGGGTTGTAGATTTTGGCTGTTGCGCTCTCGCCCTCAAAGGTGTGATAGAAGCAGCGCTCGTCATAGTTGGCAACTGGCGGGATCATCTTGTTCCACTGATCAACTTCCGGTTCTGCAGCTTCATTTCTTGCAGTTACTTTAGCGGAAGTAATATCTACCAGGGAGTTCTCGCTTAACAGCGGATATCCCATATTCATGTGATAGAGCAGCAGGAACGGTTCTTCCTTGCTTCCCTCATTCTTGAAGGTATCTTCGATGGTCAGCTCGTTGCTGCCGTAAGCACAGTGATAAGTTCTGGTCAGGGAGATCTTCTGATTGAAGATGCATGCATCCATCATCTTTGCGGTAACGGTGATGTCGCCGCTCTCAGAGATATCATAGGATACCTGGTCAGCCGGGATATGGGACATGGTTCCGTGAAGACCATATTCCGTTCCTTCATATTCAGACGGGTTACCCATGGACTGTACGCCGCAGGTGGTAAGGAATCCACAGTTGAAGGATTTGAGGAAATTCAGACCGGTCTTATCATAATAGGTCGGTGCGGTGTATCCGCATACAGAGAAGTAAGACAGGTTAATGCCCTGATAGGACAGACGGGAAATATCTGCAGAACGGTCTGCGCAGATCGTGTATTCCAGTCCGCTTCCATTGTTAACCTCAAACAGCCGCATGTTGTCTCCTTTCCCCCCAACGAGACGGTGCTCTTCCACGCGGTAAAGCTGGCTTTCGTGGCCAAAATAGTTACGATTCGGGTTTTTCATTTGAATACCTTCTTCCTTTATATTTTTTATACGAAATATTATAATGGAAGTATTTTGGATGTGCAAGGAATATGAAAAAAAATTTCGCGAAAATAAGAATATCAGGAAAACAGCCTGATATTCATGAAATAAAATTTTATTATTTATTCAATTCTTTTGGTCTGTAGTGAAGACGATCCAATGACAGTAGTTTCGGATCTTTATCTTGCAATTACCAGAGAAACATTTTCTTCTTGTGCTTTTTTGATATTTCCATTAGAGACACCGTCATCGGTAATGATTTTGTAAACATCTTTCATTGGACAAATGACGGACAGATATCCGCTTCCGAATTTACTGCTGTCAGCCAGAACATATACGTTGTTCGACATATTCAGAATAGCTCTTTTTATTTGCATTTGCGGTGTCGCAATGGATGTAATACCAACATCGAAGTTGATACTATGTACACCAATAAATGCTTTGTCTACACGGAAGCGTTTCATATTTTCCAGTGCGTCATCACCCATAGTTGCAGCCAGATGTCCGCCCACATGCCCACCGATCATATAGAGATCGACATGGTCAAGACCAGCCAGTTCATTACCTGAAAGAAGCGAGTTTGTAACAACTGCAAGTCTTTTTTCGGGATGTTCCTTAATATACAAAGCCAAATAGAAACTGCTGGAAGCGTCATCAATGATGATGGTGTCCCGATCTTCAATAAATTTATATGCGCATGCGGCAATTTTACGTTTTTGTTCTGTGTTTTTATAAATGGATTCTGCTGCATATTTTCGTGTGCGAACCTTTTCGAGAGCAATGGCACCACCGTGTACACGTTTCAATACCCCCTCCTGATCCAGGGCTTTTATATCATTTCTAATAGTCACTTCTGAGCAATTATATTTTTCGCTAAGATATGCAACACGAACTTCACCTTTTTCTTCAACCTCTTTTTGGATTAATCTTCTTCTTTCTTCCATAAAATATACTCCCTATATTTTCATTTTATTTCGTTTTTTCATGTTTTTCTTTCATTTTATCTTCAAACGCAAAAAAATGCAATCTTTTTTTACTTCATTAATACAAAAAATCTCACATCACTCCTATGTGATGTAAGACTAAAAAAAGACCTTCGGGACGAATCCCGAAGGTCTTTTTATGTACTTTTTTAATCTGTATTCAATCTACGATTGAATTATTTTGCAAGATAATCGTCTACGTTCTCAGAGGTAACAAGTACGAACGGTACAGTGTAGTTTTTCTCAACGGTCTCGCCCTTGACAGAAGCTACGATTGCATCGATACCAGCGTTAACCTGTCCAGCTGCATCCTGAAGTACGGTTGCGCCAAGCTCGCCATCTTTGATCATCTGCAGCGGTCCCTGGTTTCCATCAACACCGATACAAACGATATCGGAACGGCCTTTTGCGTTACACTCAGCCTGAGCTGCGGAAGACATGTCGTCGTTATCGCAGATAACAGCTTTCAGGTCATCGCCATACTGTGCAAGATAATCATCAACAGTATTTACAGCTTTGGAAGCATCCCAGTCACACGGAACGTCTGCTGCTTTGGTCCATTTAGAATCTTTCTCGATGGTATTAGCAATACCTTCGCCACGCTGGATCTGTGCGGAGTTACCAATGATACCCTGGCAATGAACGAATACGCCACCTTCCGGTGCTTTCTCCATTACGTAGTTACCCATCAGCTCACCAGCATATACATCATCAGATCCTGCAAATGCAAGTGCTGCGGTATCAGTGCTGTCAGTAGCGGAGTTAACAACTACAACACCGATTCCAGCATCTGCCATAGCAGTTACAGCCGGGTCAGATGCGGTAGACTCTGCCGGAAGGATGATTACATAGTCACACGGATAGTTAATGCAGTCCTGAGCAAGGTCACACTGTTTAGCTCCGTCAGTGTTTCCATCAAGGATACCGGTCCACTCGTCGATGGTTCCGTCTGCTACCAGAGCGTCAAGTCTTTCCTGAGCTGCTCCGTTCAGGGTTGCATGGAATACATCTACAGTGTTTTTAGAGATATAACCAACGATGATCTTTCCATCCCCATTCAGATCTCCGCCAGCTGCTGCAGTGTCAACTGCTGCATCTGCTGCTGCATCTGCATCCTCAGTTGCTGCTGCATCTTCGGTTGCTGCGTCAGTTGTGGTATCAGCTGCTGCGTCTTTAGATCCGCATGCTACCAGGCTCATTGCCATTGCAGATACCAGGAGTGTTGCTACAATTTTCTTTTTCATGTCTTTCCCTCCATAAGAAAAATTTGTTTTATAAATAACCTGGATCAACCAGTTTATTCCAATATGAAATTTTTATGTATTACTTATCTGTTCTTCTTGTTGATTACCATATCAAGCAATACAGCCAGGATGATGATAATACCTTTGGTCATATACTGATAGTAGGAACCGATGTTCAGGAAGTTCATACCATTGTAAATACATCCGATGATAACTGCACCAAGGAGTACACCAGGAGCGGTTGCAATACCACCTGCGAAAGAAGTACCGCCAAGTACGCAGGCTGCAACTGCGTCAGTCTCGTAAGCAACACCGATATTGGACTGTGCAGAACCGGTCTTACTTGTGAAGATAACACCTGCAATACCAGCCAGCAGACCAGAGATGGTGTAGCAAAGAGTCTTGGTCCAGAATACGTTAACTCCAGATGCGATCGCTGCATTTACATTGCCGCCGACTGCGAACACATAACGGCCAAATTTAGTCCAGTGCATTACGATATACATGATGATGGATGCAACTACCATGTAGATGATCGGATACGGAATACCTGCCAGTGTACCGGAGTAGATATTCTTGAATGCCGGGGATGCCATAGACATTCCCTGTCCATCGGAGATGATCTGTGCAATCGATCGGATAACCAACTGTGTCGCCAACGTTACAACGAATGCGGCCATGTCGAATTTTGCAACCAGAAAACCATTTACAAATCCAAACACAGTAGCTGCAAGTACTGCAAGCACTACGGAAAGTCCAATGTTCATGCCGCGAACTACGATAAACTGTCCCAGTAATACAGATACCAATGCCAGCTGCGGTCCAACTGAAAGGTCGATACCGCCGGTGGTGATACAGAGACACATACCATAAGCGATCAGACAGTTAACGGAAATCTGTGTTAATACGTTCAGGATGTTGCTGGGATACAGGAATCTCGGTTTCATAACTCCGATCACCAGGATCATAAAAATAAGGATAACTCCGATTCCATATTTTCCCATGAACATACGGAATCCATCTGTTTGATAAAATTTCTTCTTTGTTGATTCAGACATTCTTCTATCTCCTCCTATCTATTCTGTGCAAATGCCATCTCAAGCATTTCTTTCTGCGTAATGTTATTAGCCAAAATTTCACTTCTGTCTACAATACCATTGATGGTTCCTTCATGATATACAAGGATTCTGTCACTCATACCCATTACTTCAGGAAGCTCAGAGGAAATCATGATGACTGCCATTCCTTTTGCAGCAAATTCACACATCAGGCTATGAATATCAGATTTAGCACCTACGTCTACACCTCTGGTCGGCTCATCCAGGATCAGAACCTTCGGATTCGCCATGATCCATTTAGCAAGAACTACTTTCTGCTGGTTTCCACCACTCAGTGAAAATCCATTGTGTTCGATGCTGGCTGCTTTGACTGTCAGTTTGTCAGCAGCCTCCTGACATTCTTTGATCTCTCGCTTCTGATTGATCAGGAGACCTTTCTGTTTCTCTGGAAGGTTCGGAAGAGAAATATTCTCTCGAATCGATCTCAGCAGACACAGACCATAATTCTTTCTGTCTTCATTTACCATACAGATACCTTTTTTAATGGCATCTCTCGGGTTCTTATTCTTGATTTCTTTTCCATCCAGGTACATCTTACCAGATTCCAGCGGGTCCAGACCAAAGATTGCTCTCATGGTCTCACTTCTTCCGGATCCAACCAGACCGGAGATACCAAGGATCTCACCTGCATGTACTTCAAAGCTGATATCGTGGAATCCCTTTCCGCAAAGATTCTCAACCTTGAACACCACATCACCGATCTTACAGTCCACTTTCGGGAAGACGCTCTTAACATCACGTCCTACCATCATGGAGATCAGTTCATCTCTAGTAACGCCATCAAGACTTCTGGTGTTTACATAGGTACCATTTCTGAATACAGATACGCTGTCGCAGATCTCGAAAATCTCTTCCATACGGTGGGAGATGTAGATGATTGCAACGCCTTTCTTCTTCAGATCTCTGATTACATTGAACAGTCTGTCTGTCTCTGTGGAATCCAGAGAAGATGTAGGCTCGTCCATGATGATCAGTCTGGAATCACAGGATACTGCTTTGATGATCTCAACCATCTGCACCTGTGCCAGTGTCAGTTCTTTCATTTTAGTAGTAGCCGTATACGGAACATTGAACTGATCCAGAATCTCCTGACACCGTTTGTTTTGTGCCTTCTTATCCAGAAAAATTCCTTTTGTATTTTCACGTTTCAGGAAAATACTTTCTGCTACCGTCAGATGCGGCTCCGGATTCAGCTCCTGATGGATCATGGAAATACCACTGTTCAAAGCATCTACCGGACCTTTTGCCTGATACGGTTTTCCTTCAAACTCCATCGTTCCTGCATCCTGTTTGATGAGTCCGATCACACATTTCATCAGTGTGGACTTACCTGCGCCGTTTTCTCCCAGCAGTGCATGTACTTCACCCGGTTTCACATGTAATTGGACATCTTTCAAAGCCTGAGTACCACCAAAGGCTTTTGAAATACCTTCGCAATTAAGAATATACTCGCTGTTCCCCAATACCTTTCTCTCCTTCTCTTAAAAATCTTTTCGTACCACCCAATATAGCTTCTATGCTTTGTAATATCTGTCCTCCCTTTTCATCTTCTACCTGGCAAAAGCAAATTGGACTCCAGCAACAAATGTATCGCCCAAACCAATCGTGCAGACTGGTTTTTCCATATATCTGGAAGGTACAAGATATACCTTTCTATCCAGATGCATCTCTTCCAGTTCGTTGTAGAATCTCAATCCTGTCTCACTAAGTCCAAGCTTCAGACTCTCGCGGCACTCTTCCAGACTGCCATAATGTCCTACACGGGCTCTGGTTCCTGAAAGAAGATTTCCAAGGGTAAGTGCCTTTTCAAGGTCGATACCATAGAGTTCACTTCCATAATACATGGAGTAATCCTTGGTATGCATGATAATTCCCTGTACTTTATATCTCTTTATCAGGTGTTCCAATCCCTGCAGTACATCCTTCAGATCATCCTTGTCGATCTCGATTCCAAGTTCTCTTGTATGTGCAAGCAACTCTTCTTCATTCATTCCCATAATATCGACATAATGAGAAATCTCTTTATATACAATATTCTTTACTTCCTGGCTGAGGTAATGAGCACTTTCAAAGTAGATCACACACTCCGGATTCTCTTCTTTTACTTTCTTGTAATGTGCTCCCAGCTCCTGCATTCTTCTCTCTGTAAGCTCTGGATCAATGATTGCATTGTATCCGCTCAGATTGTAGGAAATAATGTGTTTTGCATTCTTTTCAATATACTTTTTAAAATCTTCTGATACCACAATATCTTTATGGATGGTATCATAATCAAGGATCACACGATTTGCGATCGGCACAGTATAGCGTTTCCCGTGAAGATTAAATCCATCACCCTTTGTATAGGAAAATACTACATGATATACCGGATCACCCTGCTGGATCGTCTTCATCGGCACCTGTTTGTCGCCAACGATCGTGTTCAGACCTTCATAATCCATAAGGTCACATACCTGCTCACTCTTATCGGAAATGTGAGCGATCAGCGGCATTCCTACAGAAGCCATTGCGGCAGCTCCCTGGGCTCCGGTTCCGCCAAGAGAAAACTTATGTTCAAAATGCTCCAGCAGATATTCCACAACTTTGTAGTCGGTGATATCCGCCTCGCCACCCAGGCCATTTGCCATATAGTAAGCAATGATTCTCGAAAAGCTTTCCAGATCCGTGATATTTTCATCTCCATCTCTGTAAATATCACCCTTTACATATGTATCTACCAGTTTGTTAAACTCATCTTCATTATATGTAAGAAGAACATCCAGATCAGATGTGTAACCAAAGACAATCCTGTCTCCGGTCTCTTTACACTTTTCAATGTTTCCAGGAATCTCATTCAGATACTTTTCATAATGATCCGTGTACGGCATCTTTTTCTCCCCCTCGCCTGTCTCCTAAATCTTATACTCAGCCAGCAGCGCTTCTATCATCTCAATATCTTCATCCAGCTTTCTCTTCTGTGCCACCAGATACAGAAGGGAATCCAATACTGCCTGATCATATATATGCGTTGCTGATCCATATTCCCCAAATAATGGTCTCTCAACCGCTGTCAGCAATGTTATCTTTGCTCTTCTCGCCAATGGATTGCTCTTAGAACTTGTAACCGCTACCGTCGGTATCTTTTTCTTCTTTGCAATCTCCACTGCCTGAATAACATGCTTGGAACTTCCAGAATGAGATACCGCGATCAGAAGATCCTCTTCTCCACCGCCCACCATAGTGGCCATCCCATATTCAACGATCGTTCCACAGCTTGCGTTGATCCCCTGTCGGCAAAGCCGAAATGCAAAATCCATAGCGACCGGAATTGTATTACCTGCGGCTACCACAAATACTCGCTTGCTGTTGCAGATCATCTCTGCACACTGCTCCGCTTTCTCATTGTCAAGCCGATCCGCGATGTGCATCAGATCTCTTGTCAGACACTGGATCACTTCTCTTGCATTCTTCGGATTCTCCTCTGGATCAGAGTAGCCTGTCATCTGATATCTTCCAAGCTCTTCTGCCAGTGCAAGTTTCATCTGGTAAAACCCCTTATACCCCAATCTCTTGCATAACCGGATGACTGTTGCATCACTGGCTCCACTCTTATCAGCAAGATCCGATACATTCAGTTCAACGACTTCGTAAGGATTCGATGATATAAAATCCGCCACCTTACGTTCTGCCAAAAACATGTCCTCTTTCAACCGTTCAATATTTCTTAAAACCTGTTTGTCCATCTGTTCCAATTCCCTTCGTGTCAAATTCGGTTTTTACACCTTTTCCATGAAAAAAGTTTTCATGCGGAATACCAGTTTTAATTTATTTACTCGATTCGGTGAAAGATTTTTTCAACTGACTTTATTCTATGGCATATTAGCCATTTTGTCAATACCTTTTAACTTTTCACCTCATTTTTTTATTTTTTTGCCATAATGTACAAAAAGCACTTCATTTTTTGTAGACAATGCCTAATTTAACTCTCGTTAATATAGGATCCCTGTATACTATTTATTTTACATCTCACGACATTTTCTTTCGCAAAAATGCATTCCATGAATTTTTTTTTCATAAAGTAACCTCTTTTTAGCAAAATCCTCTTATCGGTTTTACAACAGCTCCTTCAACTCCAGCAGATCCAGGATCGTATCATCCACATACTCCATTCCCGGGATCAATGCACCAGAGGCACTTTTTTTCTTCCGGTCATACCAGCAGGTATGCATACCCGCCTGTCTGCCGCCTGCCATATCCGCAGTGAGAGAATCACCGATCATCATGGTCTCCTCCGGCAGGATTTCTGGCAACTCTGTAAAGCAGCCGTCAAAAAACTTCTGCGACGGCTTTTCCACACCCAACTGCTCAGATACAAAGCAATGATTAAAATAACCGAGCATGCCCGCTTTTTCCAGACGGTTAAGCTGTTGACGGTAAGGACCATTGCTGGCTGCGCAGAGCATGTATTTCTCATGAAGATATGAAAGAATCTCAAGGGCTCCTTCTACTGGAACTGCACTGGTATGAAGGCGGGATTTGAATTCCTTCTCCATTGCTTCCCCGTCTGCCTGAAGACCCAGCTTTGGCAGAATTGTCTGCCAGCGAACATAAGGAAGATCTGCGATTGAAAGCTCTTTTTTCTCTATCCTTTGCCAGATCTTGTCATTTTCCTCATTGAAAATGCTCATCATTTCCGGGTGAAAAGACAAGCCAAATTTATGGAAGCTTTCTTCCATAGACTGCTGTGCAGCCGCATCAAAATCAAGCAACGTATTATCAATGTCTAAAAATATAGCTTTTAATTCCATTATCATTTCCTCTCTTTTTATTCCTGCAAATAATAGCAGTTCCCACTGCATCCACCTGAAAACAGTTCCTGCTTCATCTTCTTTCTGAATAGCTCTTCCGACTCTGCCTGTTCCAGAATCTCCAGTGCTTTTCTTAGATTCCTGATATCCTGCTCCATGCTGTCCACATAGTTGCCTCGTCCCACCAGCTTTACGTGGGTAATTCCGGCTTTCTGAAGGGCGTATAACTCACATAACCCACAGCCAGACTGACCGCAGATGTAGTCAGCTTCTGCATCTTCGTCTATACTGTCAGACTCTCCACTCTCAGAGCACCCCTCCGATTCCGGACTCTGTTGGTTCGATTCTCCATACGCTCCTGTACATCTCTCGCGCTGCTTGTCACTGACCTCACCCATCCAGTACGACACCCGGCACAGATGTCCAAGTTCATCACAGTGCAGAGAATTGCAAAAGGATCCGCTGAACTGGCACAATTCATTGAGAACAAATGCCTCATACTCCATCTGACCTGCCTTGCTACACCGATTTCGTTCCACGGCTTCGATTACCGCCTGTATATCTGCAGTGCTGTTCTTCCGGTGGAAAATGATACGCTTCAGATTCATTTCCGCAAAAGTCTCCACCACACTGCTGTTCATCTCTCCCAGTTCCCCACTCAAGTGGATCTCACAGTTGATTCCTTGCTCATGCAAATATAATATCAGTGCCGGATCCGCAATGATGTAGCTTCTGAATCCCATCTCAAGGCAGTTGGAAATCATCTGTCCGATCAGCGGATACTGCTCCGGCAAATAGTATAGCGAATTGAAGGTCAGATGCACTGGTTTCTGATACACATGTATCATGGAAGCCAGAATTTCCAGTTCCTCTTCGCCACCGATCTGTACATTACAACAGAGTACTTCCCGACGATTCAGTGCCATCATGGTTCCATATTTTTTTGTCCATTTATATGGTACATACCCGCAGAAAAATTCATCTGCTCCAGCTTCACAATACCGAATATACTCATCTACAGAGCCTAATCCTGCTACTATTTTCATACTCATTTCCTGTCTATTATAAAAGATTCACAACAAGACGGTCAATTCCAGATTTCATCAACTGCTCCGCCTGTTCCGGCATTCGCAGCAACGTATCATCCAAGGCAAACAGTGAATTGTAACGTCCCACCATTTTCAGATGATCCGGGTATAACAACACCTTGTTCTGGCAGTACCGCGGACAGTTCACCGGCTCTTTTTGCCTGCCGCGCTCACCTGTGGTACAGCAGGCATACAGGGGACAATATTGCGATGTATTTGTTTGATAAAAAGGAAAATAAAGACTGTTATGTCCTTGCGGATATTCCTGCTCATGTCCGCAGCATTCCCATTCGTAGCGATGAATTGCAAACTCATCCTGAAGATATTTACGATAATTCTCAAGTCCAAGAGGATTCTCTTTCAGGAGCATTTGATCCCCTTGTTTGAAACCTATGCGCGGATCTTTCTTATATTTGTTCAAAAGAATCCCCAGAACCGGAATCAGATGCGAAGTCATCCGTCCGACCAGACCTGCCAGGCCCCAGTCATTGACGATCACCTCCAGCTCCCGGTCATGCCCGCCACACCACTGATCCAGCTTCTGCAATAACTGTTCCATCGACTTCAACACGGATTCCTTCTGGCACGTAAAGACCACGGTTACCTGTAACGATTCCCTCTGCGCTTTCTGAAGCAGAGCAAACAACATTTCATCTGAAGGAAACAGATGTGAACAAAATTGATTGCCAATGTACAGGCGATCCGGTCTTCTCTGCGCCAGCGGGTATTTTCCCAGGTGTTGCTTCTTCCAATAATATTTTATAAAATCTTCCAGTGATCGGTGACTGTATTGTTCATATAGTTCCGGGCGATCAATGGCAATTGCAAATTCGGGGAATTCCATTCCTGATACTGTGTACCTTTCCATTCGCATGTTTTTTGTATGCAGATCTGCATTTTCCGTATGCTCTCCATCCGACTTTTTGGCTTTCTGCATTTCTGCAAACCACATCTGCTTCTGCGCTTCCCAGTTCTTTGCATGAACTTGATCCAGCTTTGCAGGATAACCAGTCAGTGCCTCCGCCACGCCACTATCATCCCCCGTCAATTTCAACTGAATATAATGGCTGTACTGCCCCAGCAGTTTCCGAACCAGTTCCTGATACTGCTCCCTTTCCCCGGTCTGTTCCATCCATACAATATAATTCTGAACAAACGACTCCGTATCTCCTTCTTCGATCTCCGGAGCTTGAATCGTTATTTCCTCGTAATCCGTCTTTTTCAGATCATAAAAACAAAGCCGGATCTTCTCCGGCCCTGGTATCTTCTTTGCTGTCCGAAATGCAAACCCCTCTTCCGAAAGCTCTGTGATCCGCACTTCCTTCTTGCCCACAAATCCCGCCAGCAATCCAAACGGAATCATAGGCACACCATATAGTTTTCTTTGTTTCATATTTTCAGATTTCACTTGAGCTTCCTCTTATACAATCTTCCTTCCAACACCACCACAGTATCTCCTTCTTCAATCTGCAGATCATAGAGCCACTGATCTTCCTGTCTTAATACTGTCTCATTTCCTTCGGAATCGGTCAAAAGAGCGAGGACCGTCACCGCCTGACCGGCGGGACGTTCCTCGCATCCATAGTCATCTTCCAGGATCTGAGTCAGAATATATGTCTTCTCGTTCATTCTGCCAGACCTCATTTCTTTTCAATTCGATTATCGCTCTTCGCGGAAGTATGCCAGTCCCAGGCTTGCAGGCGGCTGACTCTCACGCTTGCTTCGGATGCTGGTTACAACCAGTACCACAAGTGTTACCACATACGGAATCATTTTGTAAAGCTCCTGATACTCCATATGATCCATTCCGGTCGGAATATAGAGATACAGAATGTACAGACCGCCAAACAGGAAGGAAGCCATCACACTCAGATTCGGTCTCCATATGGTAAAGATTACCAGTGCAATGGCAAGCCATCCTCTGTCACCAAATGCATCGTTGGACCAGACACCGCATGCATAGTCCATCACATAATAGAGTCCGCCAAGTCCGGCGATCATACAGCCTATGCATGTTGTCACATATTTATATTTTGCTACATTGATACCAGCAGCATCAGCGGTACTCGGATTTTCTCCCACCGCACGCAGATGAAGACCGATTCTGGTATGATTCAGAATATAGGAAGCTGCCAATGCAACGGCAACTGCCAGGTAAGCCAGGAACCCATACGATAAGAACAGTTTTCCAAACCATCCAAGCTTTGCTGCAAATGGAAGAGATTTACTGAAAAATCCACTGGTCGCACTCAGGGCGATCGATGGCACATCACTGTTGACCAGTTTAATCAGGGATCCACCAAAGAAATTACCAAAGCCAACACCGAAAGTAGTCATTGCAAGACCGGTCACATTCTGATTGGCCCGAAGAGTTACGGTCAAAAAGCAGTACAGGATTCCCATCAGGAGGGAACCAAGCAGACAGCACACCATCGGGATCAGGATCGCCAGCACACCATTCATGGATGCACCTTCCGGGATCGAATGTTCATAGAAAAAGGATCCGATCACACCACAGATTGCTCCTACATACATAACACCCGGAATTCCCAGATTCAGGTTACCTGACTTCTCCGTCACGATCTCACCGGTACTTCCATAGAGAAGCGGAATTCCCTGTACGATTGCTCTTGGAATAAATGCAAGTAAAAAATTCCACATGATTACTGTACCTCCTTCGCTGCTTTTTTGCGGGACTGAAGCTGGTATGCAATAAAGAACTCACATCCGATGATAAAGAACAGGATGATACCTGTCAGAATATCGGAAAATGACTGATTCAGTCCAAAGTTTGTAGATATCTCACTGGCTCCACGATTCATGAATATGATCAGGAAACTGGAGAATACCATCGTCAGCGGGTTAAATTTTGACATCCAGGATACCATAACAGCGGTAAATCCTTGTCCTCCTGCGATCGTTGTCGTGATCGTGTGATTGATGCCGCCCACAAGCAGAAGTCCTACCAGACCGCAGACAGCACCGGAGAGTGCCATGGTTCTCATAATTACCTTTTCCACTTTGATTCCAACATATTTCGCTGTATTTTCGCTCTCTCCCACAACAGAGATCTCATAACCATGCTTGCTGTATTTCAGATAAATATACATAAATACTGTGATCAGCACTGCTACCAGGATGCTCAGCAGATATTTTGATCCAAATGCCTGCGGAAGCCAGCCAACGTTGGAATTCTGATTGATGATACCAATCTTTCCCGATCCTTTTGGCACCTCCCATACAATTGTGAAGAATGCAACCAGCTGTGTTGCAATATAGTTCATCATCAATGTGGAAAGTGTCTCATTGGTGTTCCATTTTGCTTTGAAAAATGCCGGGATAAATGCCCAGAAAGCGCCTGCCGCAATACTGGTCACAATCATGCACACAACAACCAGTGCTGCCGGAAGTTTCTCAGCCAGGCAGATCATGCATGCTGCGGAGGCAAGACCTCCAATCAGTACCTGTCCTTCCCCACCGATGTTCCAGAATTTCATCTTAAAAGCCGGAGTCAGTGCCAGCGAGATCAACAGAAGGATCGCAATATTCTGAAATGTGATCCATGTCTTTCTGGCAGAGCCAAAGGCTCCTGCGATGATCGACTGAAATACCTGGATCGGGTTGGTTCCTGTCAGGATCATTGTTACAACTGCGCAGACAATCAATGCCAGCACAATGGCAATCGCACGGATGCCTACTGACTGATACCAGGGAAGCGCATCCCGTTTTACTATATGAAAAAGAGGTTCTTTTTTCTTATCATTCATGATCTTCGGTTCCTCCCATTCTGGTCATCATCATTCCGACCTCATTCTTATCTGTGGTTCTTGCATCTACGATACCGCTGACCTGTCCTCCGCAAAGTACCATGATCCGGTCAGACAGTTCCACCAGTACATCCAGATCTTCTCCGACAAAGATAACTGCCACGCCCTTTTTCTTCTGCTCATTGAGCAGATCATAGATTGTATAGGACGAATTGATATCCAGTCCGCGGACTGCATAAGCGGTCAGAAGCACGGTCGGCGAGGAAGCGATCTCACGCCCCAGCAATACCTTCTGTACATTTCCTCCAGAAAGTCTGCGGACCGGAGTAGTGATACCCGGTGTCACAACTGCCAGATCCTTTACCACACTTTCTGCCAGCTTTCTGGACGGTTTCCGATTTACAAACGGAGTCTTTCCTTTCCGGAAGGAGCGAAGCATCATGTTATCAGTCAGATCCATATTCCCTACAAGTCCCATGCCAAGACGATCCTCAGGAACGAAGGAAAGGGAAACTCCCATCTCTGCGATCTTCAATGGATCTTTTCCGATCAGCATCTCTTTACTTCCGTCCGGCTCGATATAATTGATGGTTCCAGACTCTATAGGCTGAAGTCCTGCAATCGCTTCCAGCAGTTCCTTCTGACCACAGCCGGAGATACCTGCAATACCGAGGATCTCGCCACTGTTGGCAATAAATGATACATCTTTCAGTTTTACAATACCTTCTTCATTCCGAATCGTAAGACCCTCTACCTCGATCCTTGGTTTTGGATCGACTGGATCCGGTCTTTCAATATTCAGCTGTACAGCATGGCCTACCATCATATCTGTCATGGTATTTACATCTGTATCTTTTGTCACCAGGTTTCCAATATAACGGCCTCCTCTGAGAACTGCCACACGGTCAGACAGAGATTTCACCTCATGCATCTTATGCGTAATGATGACAATAGCTTTTCCATCATCTCGCATTTTACGAAGCACACGGAACAGTTTTTCTGTCTCCTGCGGAGTCAGCACGGCGGTCGGCTCATCAAGGATCAGAATATCTGCTCCACGATACAGTACCTTCACAATTTCAACCGTCTGTTTCTGTGACACAGACATGTCGTAGATCTTCTGTTTCGGATCAACTTCAAATCCATATTTATTACAAATATTTTCAATCTTTTTGGCAGCTTCTTTTATGTTCAGCTTTCCTTCCAGACCAAGAATAATATTTTCAGTGGCCGATAATACGTCTACCAGCTTAAAATGCTGATGTACCATACCGATTCCCAGATTCAGCGCGTCCTTTGGTGATGCGATCACCACATTCTGCCCATTGATCATGATCTGTCCCTGATCCGGGAAATAAATACCTGAAAGCATATTCATCAACGTGGTCTTGCCACTTCCATTCTCGCCAAGGAGTGCCAGGATCTCGCCTTTATAGATATCCAGATCCACATCTTCATTTGCAATGACTGCACCAAAGGTCTTCGTCACTCCACGCATTGAAACTGCAGCTACTTTTGTCTCCATCTTTTGTCCCCTTTCCTCTTATGGACCGTCCGTCCCTTTTCTGTAAGGATGATATTCACTCTCACAGAAAAAGGGCGGCGCGGCGTAAAACGCTGTGCCGCCCTGTATCTACTGCAAGGCTGTTGTTCAGATTAGAATACAGTGTTCAGAAGGTTGATTCCATCGATCTGTACATTGAAGTACGGAGCGGAACGATACTCTGACTCATGGAAGTATCCATCGCTTACAACCTCATGATCCGGTGCGTAATCTGCATCGGTATCGACATCTGCTTCGTAGCTGGTCAGCTCTGCACCCTCTACGGTGAAGGTTGTGGTATCAAATACATGAAGGGTACCCGCTTTGATTGCCTCTGCTGCTGCATCAATTGCTTCCTTAGTTCCCTCTGCTACATTGGTTCCCAGTTCGCTCAGCTCAACAGATCCAGTCTCAAGAGTTCCGGTCCAGTCAGCATCGATCGGAGTTCCTTCTGCTACACAGTTGATCGCATACTCGAAGTACGGCTCCCAGTTCACTCTGGAAGATACAAGGAAGGTGTTCGGGCAAGCACTTGCGGTGCTTCCGTTATAGGATACGTTCGGTACACCAGCAGTCTCGCATGCGGTCGGAGCTCCCATGGAGTCTGCATGCTGGCTGATCAGTACACAACCATCTTCGATCAGTTTGTTAGCGCCCTCTTTCTCAGCAGTCTCATCATACCAGGAACCGGTAAAGGTTACTTCCATGGTAGCGCTCGGGCAAACAGAACGTGCGCCAAGGAAATAAGAAGTATATCCGGAGATAACCTCTGCATAGGTGTAAGCTCCAACATATCCCATCTTAGCCTGATCCTCGGTGATCTCACCGTTCTCGATCATCTCATTCAGTTTCATACCTGCTGCGATACCAGCAAGATAACGTCCATCATAGATAGAAGCGAATGCATTGTGGAAGTTGTCCAGACCCTCGGTATGAGCCTTGGTTCCGGTTGCATGGCTAAACTGTACTTCCGGATACTCTTTTGCAGCCTCGATCACATAATCCTCATGTCCAAAGCTGTCTGCAAAAATGAAATCACATCCTGCATCTGCAAGCTCGCAGGCTGCATCGTAGCACTCCTGTCCTTCCGGAATATTGGTTTTTGCCACATACTCAACACCCATTTTCTCACAAGCAGCTTTTGCTGCGTTCATGAAGTTCAGGTCATAAGTAGAGTTCTCATCATGCAGGAAAATGAAACCAGCTTTCAGTCCAGCGGTGGATGCCTCTGCGGTATCAGTATCTCCTGCCTCTTCGGTTGCTGCTGCGTCAGTGCTGTCTGCGGTATCAGCTGCAGTATCAGAACTGCTGGATCCACATCCTGCCAGTGTGGTGGCAGCCAGTGCCATAACGGTAAGCAGACTTACGATTTTCTTCTTCATACGTTCTCCTCCTGTTTTTCCTCATCTGAGGCTCTTATGAGGTTAGCTTATAACGTAACGGGCTATTTTGTCAAGATAAGGTGAAAAATTCTTAAATTTTGTGCAAATTTTCGCTGTTTCTATAATATACTCTGAATTTTATTATAAAGTGCAGCTTATAAATACTTGTTTTCCGACAGATCAGGGTCTGACCGATGAGTTTCTATGATCTGATGCAGGGTCTTCATCATGGATACAACATCCACCGGTTTTGTGATATAGGCATCCATTCCCGCGGCAAATGCCTTCTGCTTATCTTCTTCAAATGCATTGGCTGTCATGGCAATGATCGAAACTGCCGCATGAGGTGTGGTCAGTTGCCGGATCGCTCTGGCCGCATCATAGCCGTTCATCACCGGCATCTGAATATCCATCAGAACTGCATCATAATAATCAGCCGTCTGCGCTTTCAGCATCTCTACACATTCCTCGCCATTGACAGCACGCTCCACCTGTACGCCATGTTCCTGAAGAATTGTCATAGCGATCTCCGCATTAAGATCATTATCCTCCGCCAGCAGGATCCGGCATCCATTCAGATTTTTAGCCAGTTCTTCGATCTGGTTCTCTTTTTTCTCATGGATTTGCTGCTCTGATGCGATCGGCAGTTCCAGTTCAATGGTAAATCGGGTTCCATGTCCTTCTTCGCTCTCTACCTGGACTGTTCCGCCCATCAGATCCACCAGTGCCTTCACAATGGGCATGCCAAGGCCTGCTCCCGCCACCTTGCTCTCCGTACTGGTCCGTTCTCTGGTAAACTCTTCAAAAATATGGGGCAGATAATCCTTACTCATTCCAATTCCGGTATCTTCCACCACGATCCGGTAGCATGCCCGACCGGACATCTCTGTCTCCCGTTCTTCCAGCTTCACAGATACAGCTCCGCCATCCGGCGTGTACTTGATGGCATTGCTGATAATATTGAAAATAACCTCTCTGAGCTTCGTTCTGTCAGCGATGACATAGTCATGTCCGATCTGCATCTGACAGTTATAGGTGAGGTGCTTCTTCTGAATGGTAGGTTCAAAAATAATTCTGAGCGAATCCATCAGTTCTGTAAAGCATCCTACTTCTTCTTTTAATGTAATCTTACCACTCTCAATACGCGCCATCTCCAGCACATAATTGATCAGGGACAGCAACAGATTGCTGGATGATCTGATCTTTCCTATATAATCAGAGACCTTCTCAGGTTCATCTGCGTGTTGATCCAGCAGATCCGAATATCCGATGATCGCATTCATCGGTGTCCGCATATCGTGACTCATATTGAACAGGAAGCGGGTCTTAGCTTCATTGGCCTGCTTTTCCTTTCTGGCAGCCATTCCAAGCTTCTCCGCATAGACAACTTCCCGATGTCTGCGCCATGCGCTCTGCCAGTAACCCATGGTGAGCAGTGTGGCCAATACAAATGCAAAAATAACACTGAAGAACTGCTGCGTTCTGGAAATCCAGCCATTTTTCGGGACGATCTCAAAATACCAGGTATCATTGGGAACTTCGCAGACTACTTCCAGCGGATTGTCCAACACCGGATTATCACACTGGGCAATTGTCACCTTTTCTCCTGTAGACATACTGCGTCTCCAGATCTGATAATGGTACGAAGCATTCTCAAGGCTCTGAAGTTCCATATCCTCAATGAAGTTCTCCCAGTTCAGTACCATTACAGAAAATCCCCAGAAAGACTGCTCTCCCTGTTCGTCTGTGGTATAGATCGGATCAAACAGAAGGACACCCATTCCTCCCTGTCTGAGTTCAAATGGACCTGCAATGGTGTACTGCCCGCTCTGCATAGCCAGATTTGCTTCTTTTTCTCTGGCCGGATCCGCAAAAAAATCCAAGCCCACTGCTTTTTCATTTCCCGCAAGCGGATAGACCTGTGTGATGATTCCGTCCTGTGCAAGTTCGATGGCTTCAATAATATGTGTATCATCCTGCATCACCTGAGCCAGCACCTTAAACTGTTCATCATTCAGTTCATGTCCGTCCTCCACCAGATTTTTCAGCACATCTGCCTTGGTCAGATACTGACTGAGCTGGGCTTCCACACGGCTTACGGTTGCCTCTGCCATATAGGTGGCTTTTAATTTTTCTTCCTGTTCCTGCTCCTGGTTCACCAGGTACATCAATGTCAATGCAAAAAGGAATACCAGCACAAATACCAGTGCGGCATAAGTCTTGATATTCCTTTTTTCTTCTTTTCCGGTCATATTCTTTCTCTGTCCATCTTCTCCAGTGTTTCCTGCTTCATGGCTTCCCTCAGTTCCCTGAGATAGGGAGAAAATGACGCTTTGTCCACGCCATAGGTCAGATTCAGTTCATATTCATGATCTGCCCAGGTCTTAATATCCGCCTCGTTATGTTGAATGACTGCTTCCATATTATCAAGTGCTTTGTAGATCTTCGCCTCTACCGTCTGACGAGCCTCCATCTCCTGATAAAGTGCAGTCATCTCTTCCCTGAACGGAGCGGGCAGAGTATCCACCCACTCCTGCAGGAGACTTTTTTCCTGCTCCTCATCAGCCTTTGTCTTATCAAAGGTTGGAATGTCGCCGGTAAAACATTCGCCAAGATCATGGATCAGGCACATCTTGATCACCTTATTCATATCCGCTTCCGGAAATTCATCGCTGATCCAGTATGCCATTAGTGACACCCTCCAGCTGTGTTCTGCAACACTCTCCCGCCGTCCGCCGGAAGTATCACAATGCCTTGTGGTATCTTTTAATCGTTCTGCAACGTGCAGTGCTTTTATCAAGTCCCGTGTATTCATGTCTGTTCCTTATATCTTTCTGCTCATTTATAATTCTGTACCTCAGCAAGTACCGGAATCGATGGAGCTGCCCCTTTTCTGGTAACCGCAATGGCAGAGGCTTTCGATGCCTGATCCATCGCTTCCTTTGCGGAAAGTCCACCAAGGATTCCTCCTATAAAGTAACCCGAAAAAGTATCTCCGGCAGCAGTGGTATCAACCGCCTGTACTTTATAGATAGACTGACATACCGTTTCTTTCTGATTTTTAAATACAGATCCTTCGCTTCCCATGGTCAGTACGATCGTTGCCTGTGGGAATTTTTTCAGAAGATCATCTGCAATCTGCTCCCAGGACTCTTCGCCCTTATCTTCTTTTCCAAGGATCTGTGCAGCTTCCACTTCATTCAGGATAAAGTAGTTGATCACATCCAGCGGAAGTGCAAGAATTTTTTCATTCATCGGTGAAGGGTTCAATACAATGATCATTCCCTTCTCATGTGCTTTTTCTACGATATAGCCCAGCTCATTGATTTCGTTCTGAAGAACAAGATAATCTCCGGACTCAAAGTGTGACATTACTTCATCTACCTGCTCACGGGTGATCGCCTGATTGGCTCCTCCATAGAGAATGATGCAGTTATCGCCACTCTTGTCATTCTGGATAATTGCATTACCGGTTCTGACCGTATCCAGAATCTTCACAAAATCTGTATTTGCCCCCGCATCCTTCAGCATGTCCAGCAGGAACATACCATCCTGTCCAATGGAACCTGCATGATACACTTCTGTACCTGCCTTTGCCAACGCAACTGACTGGTTCAGTCCTTTTCCTCCTCCGAAGACCTGAAGTCTTTCAGATGCAAGAGTTTCCCCCTTTTTTACAAAATGTGGAACCTTATATGTATAATCAATATTCAATGATCCAAAACAAAGTACCTTCATCCCCATATACCTCTCTTATATTTTATAAAAGCTGCCGCACCACTGAATTTCTTCAGCTCATGCGGCAGCTCCTTTTTATGTCATACAGACATCTATTGCTATTTAAGCTTTTCCGTTAGATCCAAGAACGTTAACGATCTTATGAGCAACCATATCTTTAACAGCCTGACGAGCCGGTTTCAGATACTGTCTCGGGTCAAAGTGATCCGGATGCTCAGCCATGTATTTTCTGATGTTACCAGTCATAGCAAGACGAATATCGGAGTCGATGTTGATCTTACATACAGCAAGCTCAGCTGCTTTTCTCAGCTGCTCTTCCGGAATACCAACTGCATCCGGCATATTTCCGCCGTACTGGTTAACCATCTTTACGAACTCCTGCGGTACAGAAGAAGATCCGTGAAGAACGATCGGGAACTCCGGCAGTCTCTTCATGCACTCTTCAAGTACGTCAAAACGCAGTGGTGGCGGAACAAGGATTCCGTCAGCATTTCTTGTACACTGATCCGGAGTGAATTTGTAAGCACCGTGAGAGGTTCCGATTGCAATTGCAAGAGAGTCGCATCCAGTTCTGTCAACGAACTCCTCAACCTCTTCCGGACGAGTGTAGCTCTCATGACCAGATTCAACAACAACCTCATCCTCGATACCAGCCAGAGTACCAAGCTCAGCCTCTACTACTACGCCGTGAGCATGTGCATACTCAACAACCTGTTTTGTCAGAGCGATGTTGTCCTCGAAAGATTTGGAGGAAGCATCGATCATAACGGAAGTGAATCCGCCATCGATACAGGATTTGCAAAGCTCGAAGCTGTCACCATGATCCAGGTGAAGTGCGATCGGGATCTCCGGGTTCTCAATAACTGCTGCCTCTACCAGTTTTACAAGATAGGTATGGTTAGCATAAGCTCTAGCTCCTTTGGATACCTGAAGGATAACCGGGCTCTTCAGCTCTCCAGCTGCTTCAGTGATTCCCTGAACGATTTCCATGTTGTTTACGTTGAACGCACCAACTGCATAACCGCCATGATAAGCCTTTTTAAACATCTCAGTGGTTGTAACTAATGCCATTGTTTTGTCTTCCTTTCTTTGACATTTTTTTGACACAAAGTGCCTATATTCGTATATTACTACATTTCTGTAAAATCAACAAGCAGATTTTCTAAAATTATTCAGGTTGTACCGCATTCTCCTCGATCAGGCTGATTACTTTCTCTTGGACGATTTCTTCACGGATCATTTCTTCGCTGTACAGACTCACAATATCATCGGTATTTTCATAGTTGTACTGCTTGGCCAGTTCATTCAGACGATCCTCATATTCCTGATCACTGACGGTGATTCCTTCCTGCTGTGCGATCTCATGGAACACCAGTGTCATCTTTACGCGGAACTCAGCAGTTGTACGGAAAAATTCTCTAAGCTGTGCCTCCGTGGTTCCCAAATATGTGCTCAGGTAATCGTCCAGTTCCATATTGGCTGCTGCAGCATAGCTCTCATATTCCGACATCATCTGATCTACGTACAGATCTTTATCGCTCTCTTCGATCTGGAATTCACTTCCATTCAGAACCTCCTGGATCAGATCATACTCCCAGTTGGAAGTTGCATCTGACTGTGCAGTGCTCTCCAGATCATTACGGATGGAATTTTCCATGTCTTCCTGACTCTTATAATCAGTGTTCTGCTTCACATACTCATCATTCCAGACAGAAGTGTCATATGCCTGTACCTTGCTTACATGAACTTCAAAACGAGCTTCTTTTCCAGCCACTTCCTCATAATATTCATCTGGAAATACCACATTGACTTCCACATCATCCTCTGCATTGACCCCGATTAACTGATCTTCAAATCCAGGAATGAAAGTCCCACTTCCCAGCTCCAGCTGCGTGTCTGTTCCTTTCAGATTATCAGAGCTCTCTCCATCCACATACCCGGTAAAATCAATGGTAAGCACATCTCCCTCTTCTGCCGGACGGTCCACGTCTTTCAGCTCCAGATACTGTTTCTCGTTATCCCATACCTCTTTGGCCACATCTTCGTCTGTCACTTCTGCCGTATCACGGCTCACTTCCAGACCTTTGTACTGTCCAAGAGATGTAAGCTTGCTGCTCAGATCCTCATAGAGCACCGGCTCGTAGTTGACCGTTGCTTCCGCTTCTTCTTGTCCGTCATCTGTTTTTGCAGCTTCGTTTTTATTTCCGCAGCCTGCCAGTGCCAGAGCTGCAGCTATACACATTGCAAGTATTACTTTTTTCTTCATTCTTTATACCTCATTTTTCAAACATATATTTACTCATTCTATCTGTCACAATGTCCTTTGTCAAGCTGACACAATCCCCGTTTCTTCCTTGCATTTTAACTAAAACAATGCTACAATGAGACGAGAAATTGTTGCAGGAGGGAACGAAAGACACAATGGTATGGAAAGTATTACTGGTCATTGCTGTCATTCTGGTTATTGTTCTGGTTGCTCTGTATTATTTCGGACGTAAGCTCGAAAAAAGACAGGCCGAAGGACAGGCACAGTTAGATGCTGCTGCCCAGACAGTCAGTATGTTGATCATTGACAAGAAAAAACTTCGCATGAAAGAATCCGGTCTTCCGCAGATGGTGATCGATCAGACACCATGGTATCTGCGCAGATCCAAGATGCCGATCGTAAAGGCCAAGATTGGTCCGAAGATTATGACCCTTGTAGCTGACGGAGCTGTATATGATCTGCTTCCGGTGAAAAAGGAAGTTAAAGTCGTAGTCAGCGGCATCTACATCACCGCCATTAAGAGTGCCAGAGGCGGACTTGAAAAGCCACAGCCGAAAAAAGGCTTCTTCAAAAGACTTTTCAACAAATAAGACACGAACCCTATAGGAAAGGCTGCAGGAGCTTACGAAACGTAAACCTGCAGCCTTTCTTTTCCTTATTATACTTTGAACCGGTAGCCTACTCCCCAGATTGTTTCGATATACTGAGGCTTGGCTGTATTGAACTCAATCTTCTCACGGATCTTCTTAATATGCACCGTTACGGTCGCAATATCTCCAATAGACTCCATATCCCAGATCTTGCTGAACAGTTCTTCCTTTGTAAATACATGATTCGGATTCTGTGCAAGAAATGTGAGCAGATCAAACTCTTTAGAGGTAAATGCTTTCTCTTCGCCATTGACCCACACCCGTCTGGCCGTCTTATCAATCTTGATGCCGCGGATCTCAATGATCTCATTTTCCTGCACACCGCTTCCTACCAGACGCTCATACCGGGCCATATGCGCCTTTACACGCGCTACCAGTTCACTGGGGCTGAAGGGCTTTGTCATATAATCGTCTGCTCCAAGACCAAGACCTCGAATCTTGTCAATATCGTCCTTCTTAGCTGATACCATGATCACCGGAATATTTTTCTCCTGGCGGATCTGGCGACAGATCTCGAATCCATCCATTCCTGGCAACATCAGATCCAGAATGATCAGGTCAAAATCCTCTGCCAGTGCTCTGGTAAGTCCGGTATCTCCTCGCTCTTCTATCTCCACGGTGAAGCCGCTCAGTTCCAGATAATCTTTCTCAAGATCTGCAATCGCCTCTTCATCTTCAATAATCAAAATTTTACTCATTTACGGGTACCTCCTGAAATTTTCTAAGCACAAAATACATGGTCGTTCCCAATCCTTCCCGGCTGGTCGCCCACACTTTTCCACCATGGTCTTCCATGATCTTGTGAACGATTGACAGTCCAATGCCGCTTCCTCCTTTGGAAGAATTTCTGGATGTATCTGTCCTGTAAAAACGGTCGAAAATGTACGGCAGATCTTTTGCCGAGATTCCGCGTCCGTTATCTTCGATCTCAACCTGGACAAAATCCCCCACATCCAATACCCGGATCTGAATGGATTTTTCCGGCTTATCCATATATTTCACAGAATTTCCTACAATATTATTGACTACACGCTTGATCTGCTCCGCATCGGCGATCACCATCACCGTGTCATCCACCTTATTCTCATATTTAAGGTCGATCTGCTGCTGACTCAGCTCCAGACCAATATCCTCAAAGCAGTCATCAAAATAATCCTTCACATTGATCTTATTAAATGTATACGGAATCCGGTTCGTATCGATCTTACAGTAAAATGTCAGCTCATTGATCAGCCTATCCATATCATTTGCCTTATTATAAATGGTCCGCAAATATTTCTGCTGCTTTTCCGGTGTGTCTGCCACTCCGTCCAGCAGGCCTTCCACATATCCTTTGACCGCTGTGATTGGTGTCTTCAGGTCATGGGAAATATTACTGATCAGCTCTTTATTCTGACTGTCAAAAGAGACTTTTTCTTCTGTAGATTCCTTCAATCGGAGACGCATCTCCTCAAAGTCTGCACACAACTCACCGATCTCATCGTTGTCTTCAATCTCCACCTCAAAATCCAGATTACCATCACGGATATTCTGCGTTGCTTTCTTCAATGTCTCAATCGGACTTAAAATACTCCGGTAGATCCATGCCATCAGAAAGCTGCAGGTCATAGCCATGATCAAGATGACCGAGATCAGCATCTCCCCTAAAAATTCCTTCGTCTGCGGGGTCACCACCTCTGCAGGCTGTAAACTCATAAAACCGACAAATACAATGGAAATCAAGAATAGCGGCACTGCGATCACCACTGCAAATGTAACGATCAATTTTGTCTTCAGATTCACTGTTTTTCCTCCATATACTGAACCAGCTAAAAGAAATTATACCATATATCGTGAGCATTATTTATAAACTTTTTGTAAAAGAGATGAATTTATCAGAAACCCCTTGACATTTCCAGCATTACAGTGTAGGTTATAGTCCGTAGAAAAGTCCATATAGAAGATTTCTCTTATTCAGAGCGGTGGAGATACATAGGATCTGTGAAACCCGGCAACCCCTGTATAGCAGGAAGGTGCTAACCTGAGCGAGCATTCGAACAATAAGAGGATTTGAACCATAACTTCAAGTCCGCTTACAAGAGCGGACTTTTCTAATGTAATCATTTCACACTTACACATTTTTGAAAGGAGCTACTAATGGCAAAAGAGAAAATTCTTTTTACTTCTGAATCTGTAACCGAAGGACATCCGGACAAAATCTGTGACCAGATTTCCGATGCTATCCTTGACGCTCTTATGGCACAGGACCCCATGAGCCGTGTTGCATGCGAGACAAGCACTACCACCGGTCTGGTACTTGTTATGGGTGAGATCACCACCCAGGGATATGTAGATATCCAGAAGATCGTCCGTGACACCATCCGCGAGATCGGATATACCAGAGGAAAATATGGCTTTGATGCTGACAACTGTGCAGTGATCACCGCAATCGATGAGCAGTCCACAGACATTGCTATGGGTGTTGACAAGGCCCTGGAAGCTAAAGAGCATCTGATGGATGACAGCCAGCTGGAAGCAATTGGTGCTGGAGACCAGGGTATGATGTTTGGTTACGCAACCAACGAGACTCCGGAGCTGATGCCGTATGCCATCTCTCTGGCTCACAAACTGGCCAAGAGACTGACCGACGTTCGTAAAGATGGTACTCTTCCGTATCTTCGTCCGGACGGAAAGACTCAGGTTACTGTTGAATATGATGAGAACGGCAAACCGATCCGTCTGGAGGCAGTTGTTCTGTCCACTCAGCATAGTGAAGAAGTATCTCAGGAACAGATCCATGAGGATATCAAGAAATATGTCTTCGATCCGATCCTTCCAGCTGACATGGTAGATGCAGACACCAAGTTCTTCATCAACCCGACTGGCCGTTTCGTTATCGGAGGACCGCACGGAGACAGTGGTCTGACCGGACGTAAGATCATCGTAGACACCTATGGTGGATATGCCCGTCACGGCGGCGGAGCATTCTCCGGAAAAGACTGCACCAAGGTAGATCGTTCTGCAGCTTATGCAGCACGTTACGCAGCAAAGAACATCGTTGCAGCAGGACTGGCAGACAAATGCGAGATCCAGCTCTCTTATGCGATCGGTGTGGCACAGCCGACTTCTGTTATGGTAGATACCTTCGGAACAGGCAAACTTTCTGACGAAAAGATCACAGAGATCGTTCGTGAGAACTTTGATTTAAGACCGGCCGG